>FRDC01002776.1_pt1 | contig 31560 bp, 29 predicted proteins | sample 1106171 | NCBI WGS metagenome assembly FRDC01 (sample SAMEA3930566, study PRJEB13176) | freshwater metagenome | biome: Drinking water system; feature: drinking water; material: water | place: Singapore | collected 2014-12-20 | reverse complement strand
CGGTCTTTCCGCAGTTGGCGCGCGAACTCGAACGATGGCGCCGGCCGCTGAAATTCTACGAAGTGGCGGGAATCAAAATTCTTTCGAGTCGCCTAGGTCCTTGGGCCGCTGCGGTTTTGCCGGAGCTTTAGCGGCGAATCGGCGCCGAGATAATTTCACTGCGCGTGGCCCAGCGATAGCTGCCGCCAACGATTTCTGACGATTGATATGAAAAGAGCTCGGTTTCTCGAGTGCAAACGCGAGGAATTTCCGAAACCACATCGGTTGTCACAATCGTGACGACTCTTGAGACTGCGGGGCCGCGGTCGACTTCTTCTTCGCTTTCATTTTGATCTTCGTTGGCGGGTTTACACTTCATGCGTGAGCGAATCGTAAAATCCTTTTTAATCGCGCGAACGACTCGGCCGTCGGCGAATTTGAAGCGACCGACCGAAATCTTGCCAGAATAAGTCTTGCTCAATTCTTCGTTGGTCTGCGACTTGGCGTCTGCTGCTTTACAGTCTTCGACCTTCTTGCGAGCCGCTTTGAGTTCATCTTCTTTCGGTGCCCATTCTTCGTATCGAGTGCGACATTCGGGTCTCCCGTCGCCTTTCGTGCACTGGGTTTCGCCGTTCAAGTTTTTCGGCATGCTCGCCATCCCCGAGCGATTGTTTTGAAGGCTGATTTTGAATGTGATGGAATCGGGGTTGTTTTTCACTGTCCGCGAAACGCTTCGGTATTGAGTGAAGTGTCCATTCGCGTACACTTTGTGTTCTTCGCGCACGAACTCGTCGCCAACGCGGATTCTTGCATCGAATTTTTCGGCGCCGCTTAGAGTTTCATTGGAGCAACCGCCGCGAAGAGTGGTTTCCAGAGGAAACCCTCGACGGGGGTCATACAGGTATTCCCTTTCGACTTCAAATGTTCCGGAGTGGTTGATGGAAACAGAGCCGGCCACTGACGGTGGGCGTCCCGTGTCTCCGGCAGGGGGTTGCGGCAGGCTGTTTTGTTTCGAACAAGCCGCAGTGAATAGGGTGAGAATCAAAGCGGCGGCGATACGAGGCAGAGTTGCGGACATTGTTCGAGTCTCCAAGGCAGTTGACGGGTTGGAGGAGTTTCCGCTTCGCACGAGCAAGAGGGGTGCCGAGGGCGTACTCACCCAGAATCGTCCTGACTTTGGACAGTCAGGTAGAAACTACAAAAGCGGGTCGCAAAATCAGGTTCAAGTCGGCTAATGAAGCGATCTGGACCGTCGATTCGGTTTCAACCCTTAAAGCCTCGCTATGACTCGGAATTCGGCAATCTTTCTTGCGAGGCGGCGATGCGATCGGTTACAACCTCTCACCACATCTGCAACGGGATCTTTGTTTGGCAGTCGATCTGATCTCTTACCTGCGCGCGCACCCATTCGTACTGGCTCCGATGGCCGGAATAACGGATTCGTGTTTTCGAAGCTTCATGCGCGATCTTGGCTGCGGTGTTGTGATCACCGAATTGGTTTCGGCTCACGGTATCGAATACAAAAGTCCACGCACAGCTCAGCTCATGGAGTTCGAAGAGAAGCAGCGTCCGGTCGGCATCCAGCTCTTCGGTGAAACGCCCGAAGTCTTGGCGGCCGGCGCGCGAGTTGTTGAAGAAATGGGTGCGGACTTCGTCGACTTGAATTTCGGCTGTCCTGTTCCAAAGGTCGTAAAAAAAGGCGCGGGTTCCGCAATCTTGAAAGATCTGCCGCAGGTGGAAAAGGTGTTTCGCGCGGTCAAAGCCGCTACGCGCCTTCCCGTGACGGTGAAAATTCGCACGGGATGGGATGAGCATTCTCGCAATGCCGCGCAGGTCGCCGAGATCGCGTTTAACGAAGGTTTAACGTGGGTCGCGATTCACGGGCGCACGCGTGCAGCGGGCTATTCCGGATTGGCTGACTGGGATTTTATCGCCGATGTGAAAGCGAAATCGCGAATTCCAATCATTGGCAACGGCGATATCCATAGCGCGGCGATGGCAGTTCGGCGTCTTCGTGAAACCGGTTGCGATGGTGTCATGATCGGGCGCGGTTGCTTGAAAAATCCCTGGATCTTTCGTGAGGCCCTCGAGATTTGGTCGGTGCCTGCTGCGGCTGATAGAGACTCGATGGATGACTCACCATCGACGGTGCGCGCCTGGGTTCCCCAAGCCAATCGCTTTAGCGGTTCCAGTGCCATGAACATCATGGCCTCGAGTGTCGCTTATGAGCGTGATTTCGTCGGTCTCTTTCACCGTCTACGTGCTTCGTTCGAAGCGAACGTTGACCAAAAGATAACCACGCTCCAGATCAAGAAGTTTGCCTCGTGGTATTCTTCCGGGTATCCTGGCGCTTCAAACTTTCGAAAAAGTATATTTCAAACGCGGACTTTGGATGAAGCCATGGATACGACCCTGGCGTTCTTCACCGAATTGCGAGCTGTTTCGCAAGCGGATACGAGCCAAGAAGCGTTTTTGATGGGCGGCCATGGATAATATCACTCCTGACAGAATTCGAAATATCGCGATCATCGCGCACGTTGACCACGGTAAAACCACTTTGGTCGACCACCTTTTGCGTCAGAGCGGACTCTTCCGTTCAAACGAGCACGTCGCTGAGCGCGTGATGGACTCGATGGATCTCGAAAAAGAGCGCGGCATCACGATTCAAGCGAAGAACGCATCGTTTATTTACAACGATCATCGTATCAACATCGTCGATACTCCCGGGCACGCCGACTTCGGCGGCGAAGTCGAGCGCGCGTTGACGATGGTCGACGGCGCAATTCTTTTGGTCGACGCGAGCGAAGGCCCTCTTCCGCAGACGCGTTTCGTTTTGAAAAAGGCGCTTGAGCTCGAACTCAAAGTCATCGTTTGCATCAACAAGATCGATCGTCCTGACGCGCGGATCACCGAAGTTTTGAACGAGATCTTCGATCTCTTCATCGATCTTGACGCCACCGAAGAGCAGGCGGACTTCCCCGTTGTTTACGCAGTCGCGCGTGAAGGTTTCGCGACGACGGATCCGGAGGTGAAGACCAAGGATCTTTCGATTCTCTTTGACTGGATTATCGAAAAATTTCCGGCGCCGAAATTCGACGCCACCGCGCCTCTGCAAATGATGATCGCCAATATCGACTATAACGATTACGTGGGTCGCCTCGGTATCGGTCGCGTGCGCAACGGGGTGATCAAACTCGGCGACGATGTTTTGGTGATGTACGAGGGAGACCGAACCCAGAAAACGCGCGTTTCAGCGCTTTTCCGCTACGAGGGCCTTAAGCAGGTTCCGGCAAAAGAAATCGGCGCCGGCGATATCGCGATTCTTGCCGGATTCGAAGAGATCAATATCGGTGATAGCGTCACAAACCCGATGACCCCGAAACCATTGACGCGCTTGAAAGTCGAAGAACCGACGGTCGCGATCACCGTGTCGGTGAATAACGGACCGTTTGCTGGCCTCGAAGGAAAACAGGTCACGTCACGAAAAATTCTCGAGCGCCTCGAGCGCGAGCTTCTTTACAACGTGGCAATTCGAATGGAGCCGACGGATTCGCCGGAGACCTTCAAAGTCTTTGGTCGCGGCGAGCTTCAGCTCGGCGTTTTGATCGAAGTCATGCGTCGCGAGGGCTTTGAACTTGTCGTTGGTAAACCAACGGTTGTTTATAAAATGATCGATGGCGTTCGCCATGAGCCGATGGAAAATGTCGTCGTTGACGTCGCCGAGGCCTATACGGGCGTCGTGACTGAGAAGCTCGGACGCCGTAAGGGCATCATGACGAATATGAACAACAAGGGATCGGGTCGAGTGCGACTGGAGTTTTCGATTCCGGCGCGGGGCTTGATTGGCTACCGCTCTGAGTTTTTGACCGACACGCGTGGCACAGGACTTTTGAATACCCACTTCGCCGGCTACGAACCTTACAAAGGTGATCTTGTTCACCGTATGAACGGCGCCATGATCGCCGATCGAAAAGGGGTCGCGACGGCGTATGCACTCTGGTATCTCGAAGAGCGCGGAAGACATTTCATCGTTCCTGTCACCGAGTGCTACGAAGGTATGATTATCGGCGAACACGCGAAAGATAACGACTTGATCGTCAACGTGAGTCGAGAGAAGAAGCTCACCAACGTTCGTGCCTCGGGTTCGGATGAGGCGATCAAGCTCACACCGATCAAGCCGCTGACCCTCGAGCAAGCGATGGAGTGGATCAACGACGACGAATGCGTCGAAGTGACGCCGAAGTCGATTCGCATCCGCGTTCGCGAACTCGATCCGCACAAGCGCAAGCGCAAAGCTGCGGCCGACTGACGACAGAGGCTCGCGGTCTTACTCAATGATCTGAAATTCGCTGCGCGCTTTCTCTAAGGGAAGCGCGTCGAAATGCCACCACTCATCTTCGATCGAAGCGAAGCCAGCCGTCTGCATCACCGAACGGAGAAGGTGGCGGTGGGCAAACTGTTTCGGTGAAAGACGCCCTTCGTTGAGAAATCGTTCTTCGTGCCGGGGCTCCGCAAGATCGACGAATTCATCGAACGCGGTTCCCATATCGAGTTCATTTCCGTTTTCATCGGCAAGCGTGAGATCGACCGCGAAACCATAGCAATGAACCGAGCCGCGATCCGGGTCGGCGACGTATTTCTGCTGAGCAGTTCCTTTCACGTGGGCGAAGAGTTCGCGTTGCGCGCGACGGGGTCTAAGGGCGTCGAGAATCAAGAGTCGCAACAGCGGATCTCGATTTGTAAGCGCGCTCACCGCGCGAGCAAGCTTCGCGTGCGCGACTTCGTGAAGATAGGCGAGCCGAAACCCACCATACACGTTTCGTCCGGTGAAATTATTCTCGGAAGCGTATCGAAGATCGACGATGAGACCATCGATTGTGGCGACGTCTTTGAATTCCGAAGGCACGGAAACCCGCATTAGATGACGTCTTCTTCTGTGACGATTTCTTCGGGTAAAGGCAGGGCCTCATCCGTCGGTTCGCCCGCGGGCGCCGTCGGCCATACGGCCGGTTCGCCGAAGAAGCCGTCGATTTCGGCGAGGGCGAGCGTCTGTTCTTCCTCGGAAATTTTTTTGAACTTCTGCATGCGTTCGACGATGCGTCTCATCTGCGAGCGCGCGAACGGTGTCAGCTTTTTGCGGGCATGACTGACGGAATATTTTTTTGGACTCGGCAGCAGGAACGCGAGAAACGCGCTTTCCGCGATCGATAGCTGAGACGGATGTTTCTTAAAATAATAACCGGCGGCGTCGGTCACCCCGAAGATGTTGTTTCCGAACTCGACGACATTCAGATATTTTTCCAGGATCTCATCCTTCGAGAGGGTTTTCTCGAGCTGGACGGCGATAATCGCTTCACGCGCTTTGCGGAACAATGATTTCTCGGCGGTGAGATATACGTTCTTCGCCAACTGTTGCGTGATGGTCGAGCCGCCTCTGGCATATTCGCCCTTTTCGAGATTGCGATTGATGCTTTCGCGTAACTCAAACCAATCGATGCCCTGGTGAGAATAAAAAGCACCGTCTTCGGAGACAATCACGGCGGTTTTCATGTACGGCGAAATGTCGCGCAAGCGGACGTAATTCGAGTTCTTCGGGCAGAGTTTCACTTTGAAAAGTTCCGTCGTCAGACAGCCGCGAATATTCGTCGGACGAGGCGTGGTCAAAAGAAAGGTGCCGACTCCGGCGCCGATAAGTCCGACGAAACAGGCGACGGCGATCGCGAGATAAACAAAAAACTTCACCATGAGCGGACCGACCCAGCGCGGATGAGTTAAAAATAAAATTCCAAATGGATTACGGGAAGATACACCAGTTTGCGCGGCTTGCCAATTCACTTGCAAATGAGTTGAATTGGGGTATTTTCGAGCGGTCTTTTCCTAACTCAAAAAGATCTTAGGAGTTCACCCATGCGCCCGCGCCATTCGCAATCCGTGATGCGGTTCATGTTTATCTTTTTGACCGTCCTTTCAATCGCTTGCACGCGTAAGTCGAATCAACCCTCGGACTCCGGTGGCAGCTCGGCTGGAAAAGCCGGCGCCGGCGTGAAAGTCGGACTGGTCTTCGACAAGGGCGGCAAGGACGATAAATCTTTCAACTCGGCTGCGTTTCGTGGTGCAAGTGATGCCGTGAAAGAATTCGGCGTTGAGCTCAAGGACGTCGAAGTCCCTGACGACGCCGCGTTTGAACCGGCTCTTCGCACCTTCGCTGAGCGCGGTTACGCGCTTGTGATCGCCGTTGGTTTCGCGCAAATCGATGCGGTTAAGAAAGTTGCGCCACAGTTTCCAAACGTGCACTTCGCGTTGGTGGATGGCGTGGTGGATGGCGCGAATGTCGCGCCGTTGATGTTCGCCGAACACGAGGGCAGCTATCTTGTGGGCTATCTCGCGGGGCTCACCACAAAAACGAATAAGATTGGTTTTGTCGGCGGAATGGACATCGCCTTGATAAGACGTTTTGAAACGGCCTATGCGGCCGGTGCGAAGGCGGCAAATCCAAAGGTTGAGGTCCTGGTGAATTTCGCCGGTGTGAATAGTTCAGCATGGGCGAATCCGACCCGCGGTAAGGAATTGGCACTCGGCCAATACGCTCGCGGAGCCGACGTCATTTTTCACGGCGCTGGGGCGACAGGTCTCGGTGTTTTTGACGCCGCAGAGGAAAAAGGCGCCTTTGTGATCGGCGTTGATAGCAATCAAAACGGTTTGAAGCCAGGCCGTGTTTTGACGAGCATGCTCAAGCGAGTCGATACCGCGGTGTATGAAGTCATCAAAGAACAGGTCGAAGGTAAATTTAAGTCTGGAACGCGATCTTTCGGTTTGAAAGACAAGGGCGTGGATTACGCGATCGACGAGCACAATCAAAAGCTCATCGAGCCGCACAAGGCCAAGCTCGAATCGATTCGCGAGCAGATCATCAAGGGCGATTTAAAAGTTCCCGATTTCTACGTCATCAACAAGAAGTGATTGGATCGAATGAGCGCTCTTCTCGCCACGCGCGGACTCAGCAAGCGTTTTGGTTCGTCCGTTTCGGTCGCCGACGTTTCGCTCGAATTTGAAGCGGGTCAGATTCATGCGCTCTTAGGCGAAAATGGTGCGGGCAAATCGACATTGATGAAGCTGCTCTTCGGACTTCATCAGCCCTCAGACGGCGAAATTTTTCTCTCAGGCGAGCCTGTGCAGTGGCGCTCTTCGATGGATGCCATTCGTCGTGGGTTCGGAATGGTTCAGCAGCATTTCAGTCTCGTGGAGACTCTTTCGGCGATCGACAATATCATGCTCGGAGCCGAGACCATGTCCACATTCGGGCGCGTGGATCGCAAAGCCGCGATCGCGCGACTGAGCGAACTCTTACCGAGCGAGAGCTTGGTTCTGCCTTGGGAGACTCCGGTTTCTGAATTCAGTGTCGGGCAGAAACAGCGGGTTGAAATTCTCAAACTTTTGTTTCGTGACTCGAGCCTTCTTTTTCTAGATGAACCGACCGCGGTACTGACGCCATCAGAGATCGAGGATTTTTTCGCGATTTTGCGCGAACTCAAAAGACAGGGCCGAACGATTGTTTTGATCACACATAAGATCGGCGAGGTTCTGAATGTCTGTGATACGTACACGATTTTGCGCCAAGGTCGATTGATCGCGCGTGGGTCAGTCGCTGGTGTCACCGCGGATCGGATCGTGGAGCATATGATTGGCCGCAAGCTGCCGGAGTTCACGGTTCCAAGACCCGCGGCCCGAGAAGAGTATGCTTTGCGGTGTCGAGATCTACGCGAGAACTCGAATGCCAGAGGCCGGATGGCCGGAGTTTCGATCAATGTGAAATCCGGCGAGATCGTGGGCGTCGCCGGCATCGAGGGCTCGGGACAAAGTCACTTCGTCGAAGCTGTTTTCGGGCTTCGAGAATTCGAGGGCGAGCTCAATATCTTCGATCAAGTTATCGAGCCGATGCAAACCGCCATTGTTCGAGAGCTGGGTGCAGGCCTTGTGCCGGAAGACCGAAGTCGTCAAGGTCTTTGGCTTGAGGGCTCGTGCCACATGAATATGATCATCGGCCTCGAAGATCAGTTTCTGAACCGCCACATTTTTAATTTCGATGATCTCGAAAAGATCACTCGCGGCTGGGCCGAAAGTTTCGATGTACGCGCCTCGTCGCTCGACAATCCAGTTTCGGCGTTGAGCGGGGGCAATCAGCAGAAGTTGATATTCGCGCGCGAAGTGAGTGGGCGCCGTCCGAGGCTCTTGATCTGTCACCAGCCGACGCGCGGAGTGGATTTGGGCGCGATTGATCTGATTCATAGACGCATGGTTCAACTGCGCAATGATGGACTGGGTGTTTTGGTTTTGAGTAGCGAACTCGACGAACTTCTTCAGCTCTGCGATCGCCTCTATGTTTTTTTCGAAGGTCAAGTTTCGGCCGAGTTCTCTCGCGCTGAATTCGACCGGCTAAAGATTGGCGCGGCAATGACTGGGGTACGAGATGCGAATTAAGATTGATCAGTTGGTCATGCCGTTACTTTCGCTCGCGCTCGGTTTGTTGGCGGCCTTGGGGATCGCGGCGGTTTTAGGAGAGGATCCGTGGCAGGTGCTTTCGATTTTGCTTGCTGGGGCGTTCGGTTCTCCGACGCAAATCGGATATTCGCTGTACTACGCCACACCTCTTTTGCTGACGGGTCTTGCGGTTTCGTGGGCGTTTCGCGCGGGACTGTTCAATATTGGCGCCGAGGGACAAATGGCTCTCGGCGGTTTGGTTATGGCAGCGATAGGAATTTGCTTTCCTGGCTTACCATCGATTTTCGCGATTCCCCTGGCACTTTCGTGTGCCTTCGTCGCGGGTGGATTTTGGGGAGCGATCGCGGGTTGGATCAAGGCCAAGCGCGGCTGCCACGAAGTCTTGACGACGATACTTCTAAACTTCATCGCGTACGGATTCTCGAGCTTCGTGATTCTCGGGCTTTTAAAAAATCCGGAATCTCAAGTTCCGGAAACCGCGATTGTCGGAGCGGGATATCAGATCAGCGCTCTCTCGTGGATCGGAGGAACCAGCCCAGTGAACGCCAGCCTGTTTCTCTCGCTCGTCGCGATCGTGATTTACGGGTTCGTGTTTTCGCGCACGCGCTTTGGATTCTATCAGCAGTTGGCCGGTGGCGCGCCCGACGTCGGACGAAGAGCGGGCATCAGCATGGATCGCCAGATCGTCTTGGCGATGTTCGTTTCGGGAGGCATAGCGGCGCTCGCCGCTGCGAGCCCGGTTCTTGGCTTCGCCTACAAAACTCGCGAGGGATTCACTTCAAACGCGGGCTTTGTCGGCGTCGCCGTCGCTCTCTTGGGTCGCAATTCGCCGATCGGGCTCGTGTTATCCGCGCTGCTTTTCGGAGTTCTCACGAAAGGAGCACTCGATCTCGATCTCGACACTCGTTACGTATCACGTGATCTCGCGACGGTGATTCAGGCTTTCATTGTTTTGGCAGTCGCCAGTCATCTCGGGCTGAGCGCGATTTGGGATCAATGGCGCGCACGGGCTGGTGAGAAATGATCGACGATTTGATTTTCAGCACCATGAGGCTCGCTGTTCCCATCCTCTTCGCAGCGCTTGGCGGACTTCTGAGCGAAAAAAGCGGCATCGCGAATATCGCACTTGAGGCGAAGCTGCTTTTCGCGGCTTTCGCTGGCGCAGCCGTCACCTCGTTGAGCGGAAATCCGTGGCTCGGAGCCTTGGCCGGCGTTCTGACTTCGGGACTCGTGGGTTTTGCTTTCGGCGCGATTTGCATTTGGGGACGGGGCGATCAGATCGTGATCGGCACGGCTTTCAATCTTCTCGCTTTCGGACTCATACCGGTTTTCTGCAAAGGACTCTTCGGCGTGACAGGCTCATCTCCGTCTCTCACCGACGCGCAGACATTCGATCATCCGGGCGTGTTTTTCGCTATCGCTCTGGTCGTACTCGTCGCTTTTGAGTTTTTGCTTGGTTCAACTCGCCACGGAATTCGCGTGATTGCGGCTGGCGAAAACCCCGCCGCGCTCGTCACACAAGGCGTGAACCATCGTTTTGTGCGCCTGCGGGCGGTGACCGAGGGGTCGCTGATCGTCGGAATTGGCGGGGTTTATCTCAGCCTCTGTCAGGGTAGCGGTTACATCCGCGAGATGTCGGCGGGACGAGGCTTTATTGCGCTCGCGGCATTGATCTTCGGTGCATGGAAACCGGTTCCGACGTTTTTTGCTTGTCTCTTCTTCGCGCTGACCGACGCAATTCAAATTCAGCTTCAAGGTCAGAAGATCGGTGATTGGACTGTGCCGAATCAATTTGTGCAGGTCGTGCCCTATGTCGCCACGCTTGTCGTGCTCGTTTTCTTCGCGCGTCGGATTTCAGCTCCCGCGGCGATCAATCGCGATATCGAGATCTGAAGGATTTACTTTAAAAGCCCGTGATCGCGACTCCAGCGAACGCTGCGCTCGATCGCGTGGGCCGCGGGCTTGAATTTCAAATCGAATTCGCGCTGCGCCTTGCTCGCGTTGAACCAATGGTAAAGGACGCTGGTCCACGCGTTTTCAGTATTGAGCGGACCTTTTTTTCCGATTTTCTCGAGCGCGTCGCCCAACTTGCCGAGCGCAAAGAGAGCTGCGCGAGGCATGGCTATCGATGGCGCCTTCACTCCGGCTTCAGCCGCTATCAAATCGAAGACGTCTTTAAGAAGAAGATTTTCTCCGCTGACGATGTAGCGCTCGCCGTTTCGTCCCTTGGTCCAAGCCGCGATCGTGGCGTCGACGACGTCTTCGACTGCGACAACGCTCACGCCGCCGGGAGGGAAAAATGGAAATTTTCCTCGAGCGACTTTCAGCTGTACGCCGCGACTGCCTTTTTTCGCGTCGGCCGGTCCGTAGATCGTGCTCGGGTTGATCATCACAGCTTCGAGCGCACCTTTTTCGACCGCCGCGCAAACCAGCTTTTCAGCCGCGAGTTTGGTTTCGAAATACCCGAGGTTAAGGTGGTGCAGATTGAACGGTGAGGTCTCATCAAGAATCTGGTCTCGCGAAAATCCGGCGCCCACGGCCACCACGGAACTCATGTGGATAAGCTTGCGGACTCCGCGCGCTTCACATGCCTTGAGCACGTTTTCGGTGCCGAGAACATTCACACGTTCCATCGCCGCTCGCTGCGCTCGCGTGTAAGCAACGAGGCCTGCAAGATGAAAAACCGTATCAACATCGGCGCAGGCCGCGGTCAGGCTCTCGAGATTCGTGACATCGCCATGATGAGTCTCGAGTTTGAGGTCCTTGATGTCATCGAAATCGCTGCTTGGGCGCGCGATGATTCGCACATCGTGACCTTCGTCGCGCAGTCTTCGCGCGAGCCATCCGCCGAGAAACCCTGTGGCACCGGTGACAAGAACCCTCATTGCGGCGCCTTTGGAAGATCGGAATCTTTGAGCAGCTGTTTGCGAAAAATCCGACGCAAGATCAAGGCGATTGCGGATCCGATCATGGCGCCTCCGATCACATCGAATGGAAAGTGCACGCCGACGTACACGCGGCTGTAGGCGATCAAAAATGCCCAAATGTATAATACGGGTGCGACCTGCGGAAGTGCGGGCGATAAGGCGGTTGCGACCGCGAACATATTCGACGCGTGGTTCGACGGAAATGACATTCCCGAGTGTCGATGAGTTCTAAGGTTAACCTCGATTCCCGTGAACTGCGGCCGATCGCGATTCGCCAAAGGTTTGACCAAGCGATAAGAAACGACATCCGAGAGACCGACGCTCACGAGTGCGACGAGCATCCAACGAAGAGCACGGCCGCGCTCGCGCCAATACCAGAAAAGCAAAAGCGGAAGAACAAGAACGAGGGTCAATGGGTTTTTGTGGAGATCGGTGATCGCGGGAAAGAACCAGTCAAAAAACGAGTTTGTCCAATCAAGATTGATGCGCGCGAAAAGCCAATGATCGATGTTTTTTATAAAGTCCATTTCGCCTCGCACCTCTTTCTTTTTAGGTCCGAACGGCGTGAATGTAAATTTCAAATAGGCCAAAAACAGAAAACCGGGCTTGCACCCGGCTTTGCTTCAAAAGTCTCAATTCGTAAAGGCGAAAGCTTACTTACAAGCCTCAATGAAATCTTCGATCTTCAACTTGAGGTCCGGGCGAAGTTCGATCAATGCAAGCGCAACCGCCTCGTCGAGAGTGCGGCCCGGGCTTTCGTTCTTTTTAATCAGCTCGACAAAGCGCTCGACGCCTTTGAGTGCGGCTGCGTCGTTCTCGACTTTTTCGGAGCGAATTACGACTTCTTGGAGGACGTCGGCCAGGCGACGATCTTGAATCTTAGTGTAGATGGTATTGACGTAAGCCTCGATCTGACCGCGTTTGTTCGCGGCAGCCATACCGCCCTGACCATTTGCCTGACCGCCTTTTACGACGTCTCGGTCTTTCGGTTGTTGTTTCACGACGTCTTTCGGATTCACGGCCGAAGCGGCGCTGGCGATCATCAAGGTCAGTGCGGCAAGAGTGGCTTTCTTCAACATAAATACCTTCCTTCGGAAGCATTAAAAGTTAACAAAATCATCTATATCAATTGCCGTGCCGCTGCCCCGGAAGCGTGGCGGGACGGTTATTTGAAGCTGAGCCGGGACCGCTGTTTAAAGTTTTGGCACGGGCGCGCGCTGAGGAGCCGTTGCTGAAGTTCAGCGCGTGAAAGGCGCTGGCGTGCTGGAGCTGCTCGGTACTGACCTTCTGGAGCTGTTCCTTGATCTTCTTCAGCATATCGAGACGGAAGTCTTTGTACACACCGCCGGCTTCGATCACGCGCACTTCAACCAGCTTCATTAGACCGGCGAGAATCTCGTCGGTTTCGGCGAACCGCGCTTCATGATCTTCGCTGCGCAGACTTTTTTCGTCGATGTTCTTCGTGTTATCGATGATCTGATTCGCTAGCTGAAGGAAAGCGGTCTTTCGGTTTTCGATATCGGTCGAACCATCGAGGGCAGCGGCGTACATCGTGAAAAGCGCACGCAAGTAATTGCGTTGCTCGGTTTCAATCGCGAGGAAAACGCCGCGTCCGACCCGGTAGGCGGCCGCTGAATCGGCGCAAACCACTTCGCGCTTGGGTTGCTTCGGATCCCGCCCTGTGAGTGTTTGCGGGCGCTGGTTCGCGGGAGAATCTTTCTGACTGCCAGAAGCGACGCGGAAGCCGTCTTCGTCCACGTTATCCGCTTTTGCACTTCGGCTAGTTTGACCCGCGACTTCGCAGCCACGCTGAAAGGTTCGTTCGAAAAGCACGGGAACCAGGTCGTGTGAAATCAGACGTTCGTAACTCTCGGTGTACTTATCCCAAACCGGCGCGATGCGATTGCGCAAGTGTTCGGTCCACCAGTTTTCAAACGAAGTGCTGATGCCGATTTTCTGATGCAGCGAAGGTTCCAGATGATCGTAAACAAAATCGGCGAGCGAATCGTAGGCTTTGCCGTTGCCGCCGTAGTCGAAGAATGGACCTTTGAACGGATTCTGAATCGCGCGTCCTGGCGCGACCACGCAAATGCCCGCGGATTTTGTCGTGAGCTTTGGTGGCGTGAATCGTAAGCTCGATCCATAGGCCGTTGTGATGTAGGCCGGACTCTCGGTTTGACGAACAAAGAGCGAATAAAGAGCATCGAAGAGCTTTGAGATCACGCCAGAATCGACCTGCGCTTTCGCATCGCTCACCGGCGACGGACCGCAAGCGAAGCCGGCGATTACGTAGTCGATGAGTTCAGGCGTCGGAATCAACGTCTTATTGAACTTCGAACCATGCACACTCGTCGGGCGATCTTCATTGGCGTCGCCGCTCGGCAATGTGGTGTTGATGACTTTCGCCAACGCTTCACGCGAAAGGTCCGGTCTTGCAGACGAGCCGCTTGCGGCAGCGTCGGCCTTCAGTTTGGCCAAGTGCTTGGCCAAAAGGTAAGACGCCTCGTACACCGTCGAGAATTGTTCAATCGCCGAAAGCCAGTTCATCTGTCCGGTTGAATAGTGGGTGAGGAGAATTCCGCGCCACTCCTTATTGACATCCGCATATCGCGAAAGCAGATCGCCCGGCCTGGAGTAAATCTCGCAGCGAAGCTGTGCCTCTCCTTTGATGCGCGAGCCGGATCGTTGCCAGAACCACAGGTCTTTCAGCTGTTCGAGCTTGCCGTCCTTGATGCCGTCCGCGACTTCTTTCGGTGTGCAAGCTTTGGTGTCGATGGGCTTACTCCACTTGGTCTTCTGCATGAAGTTCAGCATGTCCATCATATAGTCGTGAGAAGAGCGCAGATTCGTGGCTTCGACATCAAATGCGTCGGTGATGACCTGGTAGGCGCCTTCCTTCGGGAAAAGAATCTCGGAGTAAAGTCCGAATCGGCGATCGAGAAATGCCTTCGCGTCGAATTGATGCATGCGCAGGTTCTGCCAAGCCTCGTTGACGGGTTCATGCAGGAAAAAGATATCGATCGAGATAAAGAGAACGAAGTCTCCGATCGCGACCGGCGCACCCGCGATCCAACGCGTGGCCATGCGAGCGAAGTGATTTTTGTGTACGAGCTTCGCGCCGTTTGTTACCAGACGCAGATACTTTTTCGAGAGCGACTGCGCGGCGTTCGTTGAGCCGATCGCCTTACGAATCATGCCCGCAAGAGGAACCGAACCTAACATCGAAATGACAGTCGGCGCGTACTGAAGAATCTTGGCTCTTTGCCCGGCGATCCAAGTTTCCTTTGCCTTTTGACACGAGGTCGAGTCGGACTTAGCTGCTTTATTGTAATAAGGGCGAACGCATTTCCAGACATTCTTGTCGTTCATGAAATCCGAGAAGTACGATTGCGCGAGAGAACCCGCCGCCATGCCGATATAAGGAATCATTGACGGTGAAATAGTTCCGTTTCGCGCGCGATGCAAAAGAGTGGTCACCTTGTGACTCGTGGCCATGAAGATAGCGAAGCCGGCCGCGCCCATTAAATCGGTCGTTTGCTTGACCCAGAGTTCGATCGCGTTCGGATTCGAAGCATCGGCGAATTGAAGCTGCGCCAGGGCGATGACACCCATCGCGATCGAATAAGTGACGTACTGATTTGAGAAATTCATGGCGGCGCTGCCACCGGCATTTATCAGGCCATCGATTCTCGATTTCTGCTGACTCGAAGTTTCCCTGTCTGCATCAGTCAGAGTTTGCGCGGGAAGCGAAAACCTTGCCGTTTTTACGTTGTTTTCATCGACTCGATCCGAAGGATCGACGAGAAAGGCCGCGGAAAATTCGCCGCCGTGACGTCCGACGAACTGAGAGAGTTCGTTGACCATGATCGAGGCGATTTGACCTTTGCGGTCGAGTTCTTTGAGGCGCGCTTCGCTTGCGGAGTCGCGTGGCTTACCTTCGCCATCGACCAATTCTTTTCTCTCGATCGAAATCGATTTCAAGACGCTGTCGGATTCATTCATCAGCGTGTACGCAGTCTTGAGGGCTTCAGATAGCTGCGACTCTTTCACTTCGCTCGGTGATTCTGCGCGCGATATCAGGTCTTGGAGAGTGCGAATCGATTTGATTTCTTCGGCCGTCAAATCCGGTTCCGAAGAGGGGCCGCGAGAATGATTGGTTTCGGCTAAGCCAGTTGACGGTGCGACCAGAGACGCGCAGATAGCGAGCGAAAGCAGGCGAGACGCGAAATTATATAAGAATGAGAGGGCTCTCATTTGCATTCTGCTTCTCCTTGACGAAGTCAGGATAGGCAAAAGGCGTTCACATGGGGGATGGGCTGAGATTCAATATAGTGGAGTTGCCGGTGCCGATACGAGGGCTTGCCGGCCTTCGGCCGGCCCCTGTCGAATCTTTTGACAGTTCGAGTAAGTCTTTTATTGCGCCGGTGTCGGGGGCGGGGGCGAGTTGAAGACGCCGCCCGGATCTTCGATTTCAATATTGAATATAAAAATACGTCGAATCGGTCGATCCGTCGGCCCAGTCGGCGCGGCAGAAATGCGATTCAGAAGTTCAATTCCTCGTTCCACCACGCCGATGATGGTCGCTTTGTCGTTGTACTCGGGCATCGGACGCAAAGTGATGAAAAACTGCGAGCCGTTGGAGTCTTTCTTGATTTCCGTTCCTTCTCGCTGCGGAGCCATCGCGACGATGCCTGGAGTGTTAAAGCGCAGTGTGGGATGAAATTCGTCGGGCACTGTGTAGCCCGGACCTCCGCGACCGTTTCCGAAGGGACAACCTGCCTGGATCAAGAATCCGGAAACCACTCTGTGAATCGTCGTGTTCAAATAAAACGGACGTCGAACTTTTTTGCTGGTGCGGGCGTCAATGAACTCTTTTTCGCCGCGCGCGAGATCGACGATATTGCGAACGTTTCGCGGCGCGAGCGCGGGAAAAAGTCGGACGCGGATATTTCCGCCCGAAGTCTGAATCACCATGCGGGGGTCTTCGACTTTTTTAGGGAGTGGGACATAGGATTCCACTTCCGAAGGAACGAATGCCTTCGCATCAGACTCGGCCTTTGCCGGCGAAGCTGAGGGAGAGGGAGCCGGCGAGGGCGACGCTGAAGGTTGAGGAATCGCTTGAGCCAATTGCGCCGCTTGCGCGGCTTGATTCGCCTTGAGTGCGTCAGGGGAAGTCGTCGCATTGGCCGAACTCGGCGCGGGAGTCTGCGCCGTACTTGTGGGAATTCCGTTGAGAGGCAGAGGCGCCACTGGCGGACTCAGCTGCCCGTGCGCACGACCGGCGAGTTTCATGCCGATGACCAGAGAACCAAGGAATACCGTGCTCGCGAGAAACTTCTGCATGAGGTTCGAAAATCTCGACACGACTCCTCCGTGAGTGCGCGATCAGGTCTGCGACGATCGATCCAAGTCGCGCACTTCCTTCAGCGCGCTCGATATCGAGTTGAACTCTGAGCGAAGGCGCTCTTCCAAGTCCGCCGGCGAAGAGTCCAAAATCAAAGCCAAGCGCGCGAACTCTTCGGATCGGGCTTTGAGCTTCGATCCTGTCTGGCGAGTGGTCAGCTGAAAGAGCTGTTCGATTCGTCGCAAAGACTCATATCCTTCGCGAATCGCCGGCCCGACTCGATTCCAGTCTCGATCGACTCCCTCTAAATATTGAATCATGCCGCAAGTTGACGGATCAAGAGAGAACTCCCGACGTTCCAAGAGCGCAATCTGCGCGGTGAACTCGACGTCGGCGAGCCCGCCGTAGGCGAGTTTGAGGTCGATGGTGCCGGAGGGATCCGCTGCGACAAAGAGGCGAGAGCGGATGGAGCGAAGTTCGGCGCGATCCTCTGGACTCAGGCCGCGTTTTGCCGCGGCCTGCGCGGGTGAAAAGTCGAGTTGCGTGAGCGGTCGAGCGCGCAAATAAGCCTGGCGCTCCCAGGCGGCGGCGCGTTCGTGCAAGTACGATTCGAGTTCGTGTTCCGCGACCATGATCGGCCCGGCGTTGCCCGAAGGTCGAAGACGCATGTCCACACTATAGATGGCGCCCCCTCGATGAGGTTCGGTGATACGAGATAGAAATCGCTTCGCGATTTTTTGCGTTTCGGGGTTGGAGGGCGACTTCGTTATAAAAATGAAATCGAGATCTGAACGTAAGCCGAGTTCTCTGCCCCCCCACTTTCCGAGTGGAACAAGGCCAAGGTCCGATGCCCCGAGATCAAGCTTCAGGCGTTCGAGAAGTGTCGAAGAGATTTCGTCCGCATTCGAAGAAAGGTTCACGGTCATCGCGCGCAGATTGCGATCTGCTAGAAAGCGATTCGCGGCGATGAGTTCGGCCAAGAGCCGACGCTCGGCGAGCCCTTCCAGGAGGAGATTGAAGTCATCCGAAGGCTCCGCCTGCTTTCTGAAAATGAATTCGTCGATGAGCTCCGGTCGCGAAGCGAGAATCGTTCCGAGGTAGGGCGAGATCGAGAACAGCATCGCCAACTCGTCGCGCACCCGGGTTTCGCGATTGAGAAGTGTGAAAAAGCTCGCTTTTGCCCGAACGGCTCGAACGAAATCGAGAAGGAGAGAAAGTCCGAGATCGCGATCCAGTCCGATGTCAGAGAGTTTGTTGACGAATCCTCGAAGAAAAGCCAAGCGTGCGCGCTCGTCGGCTTCGCTTCGTCGCGAAAGCGCTGTGGCGGTCAAGAGTGCTGGCCACGTGTCTTCTCGCGAGGATTTCGAATATCCGCGCTCCACAAGCCATGCGTCTTGAGTGCTCGCGTCTGCGGGCAGTTCCTCGTTCGCGCTTTCGGCGCTAAACAGCGACGAGCCAATGGTGGCAATGCGCGCGGTGGTCTCGCGCAATTTCGGCGCGAATCCCGCGATGTGCGATGGATGAGCTTTGGCCATATCGAGATTGTAGGTTTGTTGATCTTCGAAGGCCTGAAGCCGATTCTCGAGCGTGCGCAAATACCAGTAAGATTCTCGCAAGAATTCGCATTCGTCGGCCGGAAGCAGAGCGAGATCCCGCAAAGTATTCAGCGCCTGGGTGGTTGAATGCGTTTGCAGTCTGGGATTGCGGCCGCCATGGAGTATCTGCAAAGCGTGAACGAAAAGTTCAAGTTCACGAATTCCGCCGATTCCGAGCTTAAGATGAAAAATCTCGGCGCGCGCATCGAACTTCTCGCTACGAATTTTAGCACGAAGACTTTTCAACTCTTCGAGAAGCGTATAATCCAGATGTTTTCGATAAGAAAACTTTCGTGAAAACGTGGTGATTTCGTCGGCGAGGGTTGAGGCGGATCCAAGAATGCGCATGCGCACATACGCGAGTCGCTCCCACATCTCTCCGTGATAACCATAGTGGTTAATGAACTCGCTCGCGCTCGGAATCGCGGCACTCGCGCGACCTCCGGGTCGCAGGGTAAAATCGAGTCGAAGAACGTAGCCAAAATCGGTATTGTCGGCCAAGAGCGCCTGGAATTCGCGAAAAGCGCGCATGTCGGGAGTTTCGTCGTCGGCGCGCACCACAATCAAATCGACGTCAGAACTCAGGTTCAACTCTTCGGCGCCGAGTTTTCCGAGAGCTAGCAACGCGAGCCCGGGGCGTTCGCAGCCCGACGCGTGCCAGGCACGCGCGATCAACCCTTCGGCTGCGCGCGACCAGTGCCTGCAAACGTCGGAGGCGGGCACTCGGTCATGAAACGTGGCGAGCGCGCACTTAAGCCACTCGATATGGCGGTCCCGGCGCAACTCTTCGCCGGGCGCCGAGACTTTGCGCTCGATCAGATTCAAATAACGATCGATCGCGGGCCATGAGCGCGCTTTTTCCAGATCGCCGACGTCGTATGCTGCGATCTCAGGAAGCTCACTCAAAGGAAGGCGACCAGCGCGGCTTGAAGTAATCGTTTTGATCAAACGTGACTCGTCGCTCGGTTTCGCCGTCGGTGGTCACGATGTAAAGCTGGTATTTTCCCGTGCGGTTGCTGCGAAACAGAACATGGCGTCCGTCGGGTGAAAAAGTCGGATCTTCGTTATCAGCCATTTTTCCCGAAGTTTTTTTCGCCGAAGTAAGGCGCACCATATTCGTGCCGTCGGCATCCATGACGAAGATATCGTAGTGAGTCTTATCGAGACCCGCGAAAGTGATTTTCTTGCCGTCCGGCGACCATGAGGGCGTCGAATTGTATTCACCGGCGAAGGTCAAACGCTTGATGTTGCTGCCGTCGGAGTTCATCACGTAAATCATCGGGCGACCGCTGCGTGTGGATGAGAACGCGATCTTAGATCCGTCGGGGCTCATCGAGGGTTCGACATTCATTTCACCGTTTTTCGCGGTGGTAAGCCGCTCGAGCCCTTTTCCATCTTTGTTCATACGATAGACATCGGGATTGCCGGCGTTCGAGATCGTCAACAGCAGATGACGATTGTCGGGCGTAAAGCTTGCGCCCGAATTGATTCCTCGACGGTAAGAAACCAAAAATCGACGGCCGCTCTCGACGTCGTAAGTGAAAAGATCCATGTTTCGCGTCTTCTCGTTGGTATGATAGGCGAATGCGCTATAGGCGATTGATTTGCCGTCGTATGACCATGTCGGCGATTGCGCGATCGAGCGATGCGATGAGATCTGTCTCGAGTTGGCCCCATCCCAATCCATGATGAAAATTTCTTTTTCTTGCGGTCGAGTCGAACGAGAAACCACGACTTTCGATAGAAACATTCCACGCTGGCCGCTGAGCTCTTTCACCAAATCATTGGCGAACGTATGCGCCACCGTTCTCACCGCAGAAACCGTCGATTTATAAGTCTTCCCGAGCACGAGCTTTTGTTGAGGAACGTAGTAGGTGTAGGTATCGACCGTGAGGTCGTTGCCGAGAACTCGAAAGCCGACGCGAACCAAAAACTCGGCGCCAATCTGCTTCCAGCTCGCGAAGTTGAATCCGCCGGCTTCGGCGGTGACGGGGCGCAGGCCGACTTTGCTGACGTCTTCGACGAATGCTTCGGGCTTGATGAACTCGAAGAAGCCGCTGACTTCCATATCGTTCTTAAAAACGTCGAATAGATCTTTGCCGACGCGGACTCCGTCTTTTGAGGAATTCGGCGAGCCGCTATATTGAAACGCCGGTATCGCCATCAGACTTTTTTTGAGATTCGCGCTATCGACCTTGATATACAGACCGCCGCCCGTGTTTTGCGCGAGTGCCGGTTTGCCGAAGCAAACCAATGAAGTCGCGACGGCGATGCCGATTAAAGATTGGATTTTCATGCGGCTTTTCCTTTCAGTTTTCTGAAGGGATGAATTCAATGTCGATTCCGCGCACCGAAATCAGATTGACGAGATTGTTCGGCGGACGAGGCAAGGGCGACGCGGCGTCGATCGCCGTCATCACGCTCTGATCAAAAACCGGATTCTGCGACGAACGAATCATTTCTTTTTTTATCAAGACGCCTCGCGAGTCGACGAAGATTCTGACCGTGGCTTTCAGGCTAGCACTCGCCATCCACTGCGGCAAGTTCCAGCGCCGCTTCACTTGCTCATACACACTCTCGGTGTAGTTCTCGTGCTCGAGCTTTGTGAGACCCGAGAGCGAATTTCCCGCCGAGACCTCGTTACCTTTCATCACTTGTGCAGGCGCTGGAGCCGTCTCGTTTTGCGTTTTCGCTTTCGCCGAGGCCTTTTGGAGTTTTTCGATCGCACTCAATCTTTTGAGCGCGGCCGCTTGGTCTTGCTTGGTCTTGTTGAGATTGATCTTATCGGGCTCCGCCTGCTTGGGAAGTTCGACCTTCGGAGGCGTTTTGACTTCTGGCTTCGCCGGCTCTGGCTTGGCGGCTTCGCTCGGTGGTGGTGCCTCTTCGACTCGCGGCGAGATTTTGACCGCGGGCTTATCGGGAAGCGCGACGATGTCCACGCGAATCGCACGATCCATCGGAATCGCGTCGGACGGCGCGAAAAAAGCTCGCACGGCGAAGGCAATAAACAAAAGGACATGAAATCCGACCGAGATCGCGACGAACCTCGCGAAGCGGTCTTCGCCGTCGACGGCCGTGAGATCATTGAGCTGCGGATTCGCGGTTGACGTCATCACGGCTTCGGCAGAGTCACCAAGCCGATATTGAAGATCCCCGCTGCGCGCACTTCAGCCATGGTCTCGGCGACAAAACCGTAGTCGACCGTGCGATCCGCCTGAATATAAATCTGCTTATTCGGGCGCGTCTCGAAAATCGCCTTCAGTCTCTTCGAGAGTTCGTTCACTGTTATCGCTTGATCGCCGATGTAAATGCGCCGATTTTTTTTCACCATGAGTACGAAGGGCTCCTCGGCAGTCGGAACTCCTGAGCTTGCCGTTTCCGGAAGTTCAATATCGAGCCCTTGCTGCATCATCGGTGTCGTGACCATGAAGATGATCAAGAGTACCAGCATCACGTCGACCAGCGGCGTGACGTTGATTTCGCTGAGAACCACGCGGCTTTTACCGCCACCGGATGAACTAAAAGCCATCACTCGTTCCTGAAGAAATTGCGTTTAGCGATATTCAAGAAATCGGAACCGAAGCTGTTGAGATCCATTTCAAACCGTCGCACCTGACTGACGAAATAGTTGTAAGCGGCGACGGCCGGCAGTGCCGCGAACAAACCGATCGCGGTGGCAAAGAGCGCCTCTGAAATACCGGGAGCGACCACCGCGAGACTCGCGGAGCCGCTGGCGGCGATGTGCGAGAACGAAGTCATGATTCCGATGACGGTCCCCAGTAGTCCGATAAACGGCGCTGTGCTACCGGTCGTCGCGAGAAAATTGAGGCGTGACTCGGCGGTCGCCGTTTCGGTGTCGATTGCTTTGCGAACTGCGCGCTCGAGATTGTCGATACCCGCCAATCGCGCTTGCGTACTGTCGCCGTCGGCTCCCGTTCCGGCGAGCGGAGATTCCGCCAGTCGTTGCAGCTCGATAAAGGCCGATTTGAAAACTCGAGCGAGGCTCGAATCGGCATCTTCATTGATGCGTTCGAAAAGCGATTCGAGCGATGTCGCCTTCCAGAATCGATCATTGAAGCGCGTGTTCGCTTCACGTAAGACCGAGTACTGTTTGTATTTCGAGAAGATGATCGCCCAAGAGATAACGGAGAGAGCAATCAACAGAATCAAAAGAATCTGCACGACCGGACCTGCGTTCAAGATTCCATCGAGAACGCCCGCTTTCACGCCGACTCGTGCGCTTCCGTTGGAGGCGTGGGCAAACTGGACCAATGTCGAGCTTAGAAAGAGAAATGCTGATGTTGTCATAGGGAAAAAGGCTAATGCCTTACCCCCATATCCGCAAGTCGAACCGCGACGCTTAACGTTCAGCCCGTTCCGAAATCAGATCGAGAATCGTTTCGGGTTTCGTGATCAAGACGCCGTCGACTCCGCGGGCGCGCAGTTCTTGCGCTTCTTCTTTGCTCTGAACCGGACCTGCGACGATGCGAAGATTTCTTCTTCGCGCTTCGGTCACCGCGCTCGCGTTCAAGCGCTTCAGAGCTCGCAAGTCATCGATCACGATCACGTCGCCTCGAATCGGACTCAGCGATTCAAGACCGACGGTGGTCAGCATGATCATCTGTGCGTTTTGCGCCAGGCTGGTGCCGAAAAGCCAGAGCGGTCGCTCTTGCCTTAGTTCCTTGAGAAAGACTTCTTCTGGACTCTGAATCAAAATTCGGTCGCTCGCACCGGCTTTTTCGATCGCCGCCTTCGTCTCAGTGAGAAGTGAAGGGCGATTTCCCCGCACATTGACTATCAGGCGATGCCGCGGAAAACGCGACAAAGCCTCGTCGAATCGAATCGCTGAATTCAGGTCGACCTCGTCTCGAGCCAAGACCAGCCGGCCATCGAAAAGTGGGCGAACGTCGAGCCAGAGGACGAGTCGAGGGGAAAGCGCCGCCGAAAATTCAAGAAAGCTCAAGAGACCGCGTGGATTGCTATTGAACTCGGCGGGAGGATACGCGACGTAGAGGCCCTGACTGAGCCCTTTGGTTATCGGGTGCGAAAGCGGCGTTTTAATCGGATTGCTCAGTCCTTTATGGCGAGCATATGACCAACCTAAAAAGACGCATAAAGTGATCAACCAGACTGAAATCAGAAGATTTCTAAATGCCGACTTCATGCGTTATGTACCTGTTTGTAAATCACCAATAACGAACTTGATTCAGACTCGACCCGACTTCAAATAAGACTAAAAAAGACGTATTTAAATTGACCGATTTTTGATTCTCGATTAATTTTCATTTCCAATCCGTCGGTCTTTGGCCGCGCGAACATAGCGGAAATCCTAAGGAAAGAAAAGCTTTGTCCGTCGCGCGAGCCCAAGTTTCAACCGGCGATGCGGCGGTTTTCGTGAACAAGATCAATCGTAAAGTCGAGTACGCGCTAATCGGCCTCAGGCATATGCGCGGAAAAGTTCAGGGAGAGCTGACCTCGGTCAAAGAACTCTCGCTGATTTACGGTTGTCCGTTCGATATGACTTCGCGAGTGATGCAGCTCCTCGCCAATAAAGGCCTACTGAATTCCGAACAGGGCGCGCACGGCGGGTATCAAATCGCGAAGGATTTGAATCGAGTTACTTTTTACGACCTCGTCGAAATGATTCTAGGCCCGATCGCCGTGGCCAAATGCATGCAAGATCATGACGAAGTCGAATCGAGCTGCGAAATTCGCGACAAGTGCAATATCGTTTCGCCCGTTCACACATTGAATAGGCGAATCGCCGAATTTTATCGCGGACTTTCGCTCGCGGAAATCCTTGACCCGAAATCCGCTCGTGAGCCGCGAGGTATGGAACGCGTCCCGGAAAAGGCCAAGTCATCGGCCGTTAGAGAAGTGAACCATGAACGGTGAAAAAGCGGGATCTACAAACGCGGCTCTCGAATCAGACTACAAATACGGATTCGTGACGGAAATCGAGACCGAAACCGTTCCGCGCGGCCTCAACGAAGACATCATACGCATGATCTCGTCTAAGAAGAACGAGCCCGAGTGGATGCTCGAATATCGTCTCAAAGCGTTTCGCCATTGGCTGACAATGGATGAGCCGAAGTGGGCGAACGTCGAATACGCGCCGATCGATTTTCAAGATATAATCTATTATTCCGCTCCCAAGAAAAAAGGAGAGGCGGACAAGCCGAAGAGTCTCGAGGAGCTCGATCCCGAACTCTTAAAGACGTTTGAGCGGCTGGGTATCCCGCTGTCAGAGCAGAAACGCATCAGCGGTGTCGCGGTCGACGCGGTCTTCGATTCGGTTTCGGTCGGAACGACACACCAAGAAGATCTCAAGAAGTACGGTGTCGTGTTCTGTTCGATTTCTGAAGCCATGCACACGCACCCCGAGCTGGTGAAGAAATATCTCGGTAGCGTCGTGCCGATCACCGACAATTTCTATTCGGCGTTGAACGCGGCCGTCTTTACGGATGGATCATTTGTATACGTTCCGAAGGGCGTGCGCTGTCCGATCGATCTTTCGACCTACTTTCGAATCAACGCTTCCGAAACTGGACAGTTCGAGCGCACCTTGATCGTCGCTGATGAGGGAAGCTTCGTGAATTACCTCGAAGGCTGTACGGCTCCTCAGCGTGATGAGAATCAGCTGCACGCGGCGGTCGTCGAGTTGATCACGCTCGACGATGCCGAGATCAAATACTCAACCGTTCAGAACTGGTACACCGGTGATAAAGAGGGTCGCGGCGGCATTTACAATTTCGTCACTAAACGCGGTAAATGTCAGGGACGCAATTCGAAGATCTCTTGGACGCAAGTCGAATCTGGCTCGGCCATCACTTGGAAGTATCCGAGTTGTATTCTTCTCGGCGACGGATCGCAGGGCGCCTTTTATTCGGTGGCGCTGACCCACGATTACATGCAGGCCGATACCGGAACAAAGATGATCCATATCGGCAAGAACACGAAAAGCACGATCATTTCAAAAGGAATTTCGACGGGACATTCGCGCAACACGTATCGCGGCCAGGTGAAAATCATGCCGTCCGCGGTCGGCGCGCGCAACTACTCGCAGTGTGATTCGATGCTTGTGGGCGACAAGTGCAGCGCCGACACGGTTCCTTACATCGAAGTCAAAAACGAAACCGCGATTATGGAGCATGAGGCGACCACTTCTCGAATCAGCGAAGATCAATTGTTTTATTTGAACTCGCGCGGCCTCGATGGCGAGGCGGCGATTTCGATGTTGGTCAACGGATTCTGCAAGGATGTCTTCAAACAATTGCCGCTCGAGTTCTCGGTCGAAGCGGTCAAGCTGATCGAAATGAAACTCGAGAATAGTGTCGGTTGACGGGGGCCTGAGAGCGTGGCGAACAATCTTCTCGAAATTAAAAACCTGAATGTGACCGTCGACGGCAAAGCGGTTCTCAAGGGAATCGACTTGGTCGTGAAACCTGGCGAAGTCCATGCGATCATGGGTCCGAACGGATCCGGCAAGAGCACGCTTTCGAAAGTGATCGCGGGACATCCCGCATACGAAGTCACCGATGGCACCATCCGTTATGAAGTGAATTTTCAGATGAAAGATCTCTTGGAACTCGAGCCTGATGAGCGCGCGAAGGAAGGCGTGTTCTTGGCGTTTCAGTATCCGATCGAGGTTCCTGGCGTGAGTAATTTTGACTTCCTTCGAACCTCGTTCAACGCCATCTGCAAGCACCAAGGCGTCGAAGAGATGGATGAGCCGGCGTTTCGTGAATTTTTGCGCAAGAAAATGAAGCTGGTCAGCATGGACGAGAGATTCATCGAGCGCGCCGTCAACACCGGCTTTTCGGGCGGAGAGAAGAAGCGAAACGAAATTTTGCAAATGGCAGTTTTGAGCCCGCGAGTCGCGGTTCTCGATGAAACTGATTCGGGTCTTGATATCGATGCCCTTCGCATCGTCGCCGACGGCGTAAACAAATTGCGTTCGAAAGACAACGCAATCATTTTGATCACGCACTATCAGCGTTTGCTCGATCACATCGTGCCTGACTATGTGCACGTGCTCGCCGGTGGAAAGATCATCGAGACAGGCGATAAGAAGCTCGCGCTCAAGCTCGAGGAGCGGGGCTACGATTGGCTTTTGAATTGATTGAAAGAGGCGGAAAGGAAACGCGGGGCGTGAGTCGGGAAGCGGATTCGCTAAAAGCGGATGATAAAAAGGCGAGCCAAGGTCTCGCTTCCATCGCGGAAGCCTATGAGACTTTGCTTTCCGAGCGGCCCGGAATTCTGGCGTCCGAATCAGGCGGCGAGCTCTCTTGGTTGCGAAAAGCTCGCGAACGCGACGCGAATCGGTGGCAAGCTGAAGGCCTTCCGACTCGACAGTCGGAGCGCTGGAAATACACGAGTCTACAGGCGATCGAGACCGCGCACTGGGTAACTCCGGCCCATGACGGACTTCAAACGGCGGCCGCCGACCTGAAGGGCTCATTCAGCGGTGAGATCGTGATTTTCAACGGCAGGCTTGTTCCCCAGATGTCGCGCTTGCCGAAGATCGATGGTCTTCGTGTGACGGATCTTTCGCAAATCCTTCAAGAGTGCATCGAGAAGGGTTGGACGCCTGAGCGCCGCGAGCGTTTTGCCGCCTTTCGCGAGCACATCGAGACATCAGACGCCGACCGTGAGACCGTCTTCGCGGCCATGAATACCTCTTTCATGCAAGACGCAGTCTTGATTCATGCCGATCGCGATGTCGTTCTCAAAGAGCCACTTTTAATTCGACATCTTTCGGCTTCGGGATCGCTGACGGGTGGCGCGAAAGCGTTTATCTGCCCACGCGTTTTCATCCACGTGGCATCTGGCGCTGAGCTCGCGGTCATCGAATATTTCACTGGCGCAAAAGATGGCGGATATCTCGTCAACACGGTCTCGGATTTAAGGGTCGAAGAGGGCGCGCGCCTGAGCCATTGCAGAATTCAGTCGGATACGGCTGAGGGATTGCACTTTGGCGCAACTCGCTTGCACCAGATGCGCGGAAGTTTTACGGAAAGTTTCCAGTTCTCTTTCGGGGCCGCGCTCGCACGCCAGGATCTTCATGTTAGCCTCGAGGGCGAAGGCGCCGAAGCCCATTTCGACGGATTGTATTTGGCGAGTGGAAAGCAGCACGTCGACAACTACACTCTCGTCGAACACCTGGTTCCGAACACCGTCAGCGATCAAATGTACAAGGGAATTCTCGATGGCGAAGCGCGCGCGGTTTTCAACGGGCACGTGCGCATCCATCGCGACGCTCAGAAATCCAATGCGGCACAAGTGAACCGCAATCTCGTGCTCAGCCGCAAGGCGGAAGTCGACACGCGTCCTGAGCTCGAAATCGAAGCCGATGACGTCAAAGCCTCGCATGGGGCGACGATCGGGCAAATTGATCCGGAGCATGTCCTCTATCTTCAGACACGTGCGATTCCGAAGGTCAGGGCGATTCAAATGCTCTCGCGCGGTTTCGCGCAAGAGGTTGTTTTCAGAATCAAGAACGAGCAGATGCGCAAAACTATGTACGGTATGGTCGATCGGCGCTTTGCGGACATGGAGAAGAGTCATGTCTGAGGTGAAGACCCGTATGATCGATAAAATCAGGGGCGACTTCCCTTTGCTCGGTCGGTCGGTGCGCGGAAAGCCCTTGGTCTATCTCGACAACGCCGCTTCGACGCTCAAGCCGATTCACGTCATTGATCGCATCACCCAGTATTATCGCGAAGAATCTTCGAATGTGCATCGTGGTGCTCACTATTTAAGTGAGCAAGGCACGATTGCCTATGAGAGCGCGCGTGAAACTGTGCGTGAGTTTATCGGCGCGGCCCAGGCGTCCGAAGTGGTTTTCACTCGTGGAACCACTGAGTCGATTAATCTTGTCGCGCAAAGTTTTGGCCGTCAGTTTCTTCAAGCCGGCGATGAAATCATTTTGTCCGAGCTCGAGCACCACTCGAATATCGTGCCGTGGCAAATGATGGCCAACGAGAGGGGTGCGAAGATCAAAGTCGCGCCCGTCACCGATCAAGGTGAGATCGATTTCAAACGCTTCACCGAATTGTTATCGAAGAAAACCAAAATCGTCGCTCTGGCGTGGTGCTCGAACGCGCTTGGAACAATCACGGATGTCGCGCGATTTATTCAAGCAGCCCACGATGCCGGCGCGAAGGTCTTGCTCGATGCGGCTCAATCCGTGGCGCAAATGCCGACCGATGTGCAGGCACTCAATTGCGATTTTCTCGCCTTCTCGGGCCATAAGGTTTTCGGTCCTTATGGCATCGGTGTCTTGTACGGCAAAGGTGAGCTGCTCGAGCAGATGCCTCCCTATCAGGGCGGAGGCAGCATGATTTCTCAGGTGACGTGGGAAAAAACCACCTGGGCTTCGGTTCCTCACAAGTTCGAAGCCGGTACGCCCGCGATCGCCGACGCTCTCGGCCTCGCCGAGGCGTTGAAGTATGTGCGAGATCTGGGCTTCGATTGGATTCAAAATCACGAGCGCGATTTGCTGAAATACGCGACCGAGACATTGAACTCGATTGAAGGTCTGCGCATCATCGGTGAAGCGAAGCACAAGGCACCGATAGTTTCGTTCATTATGGACGGAGCCCATCCCTCGGATGTCGGAGCACTCGTTGATCAGCAGGGAGTGGCGGTGCGAGCCGGTCATCATTGCTGTCAGCCGCTCATGCTAAGGTTCGGCATTCCGGCCACGACGCGAGCGTCGTTCTCGATCTATAATACACGACAAGAAGTCGACATGCTTAAGCAAAGCCTCATAAAGGCCAAGGAGTTCTTCTGATGTCACAGGCATCGAGCGCCGCCGGCGCCGAAAAACCCACTGAGATCGTAGTGCGTGTTCAGCCGACGCCGAATCCGAACGCTTTGAAATTCGTCGTCAACGTGCCGGTGAAAAATGAAGGCAAAGCGACCTTCTCACGGCCGAGTGAAGCGGTTGGCATTCGTCTCGCCGAAGATCTGTTCGCGATTTCGGATGTTCGCCAGCTCCACTTCTTCGAAAACGTCATTACGGTCACCTATGCCGACGGCACGGATACCGATACGCTTCGTCTTGAGGTTCAGGCCGTGTTGCAAAGTCGACTATTGGTGCATGACCCGGCATTTTTGGTTGAAGAGGAACGCAAAAAAGCCGATCGATCGATGCTTCCGCCTGAAGTGCAGAAGATCGAGGAGATTCTCGACAATACCGTTCGTATGTATCTGCAGGGTGACGGTGGTGACATCGAAGTCGTCGCTTTGAAAGGTCATCAGCTTGAGGTTCGCTACCAGGGCGCTTGTGGCACTTGCCCGAGTTCGACGTCGGCGACTCTTGACGCGATTCAAGGCATTTTACGCGAACAATTCGATCCTGAACTCGAAGTCGTTCCTGTTTGAGCACCATGAAGTCTCTGCATAGATCGAGAGAGAAGTTGAAGCTCTAGAGCCATCGGGGTATGCCTTCGGCAATCTCTCGGAGGTGACCATGTTCGGATTGGTGAAGGCTCTTTTTCTGGCGGCCATTTTTTCTCCTGCCATGGCTTTGGCATGGTCCGCTGAAATGCGTGGTACCTATAGCGAAGGCATGTTTCAAAGCACGCCGGCGAAAATCCGTGTCAGCGTTGAGGGTGGGATCGCGAATATTCGCATCAAGGCGCCTCGTGCGGCTTGCGTGATGACTTTTGGTCCTTCCGGCAAAGGCACGGTCAAAGGTGACGGCGGTTTGATCTCAAGTGGTCGTTACGAAGAGGTCTATCCACTTCGTATGACGAAGGCCTGCGGCGACGGAGTTTCGAATCGAATCGTTTTGGAAATTCTGCGTGAGTCCGACGGGCGAATTTTAAGAGTTGCGGTTCGCTATAATGGTGTGAAGAGCCGCTTCGCCTATTTCACTACTGAATGACTTTGAGGCCGCTGAATCCGGCTTCTTCCATTTGGCCGAGGATCGCGGCCTTCTCTTGCAGTTCGAAATCGATGCGTGGCTGGTTAACCGTATTGTACTGGGCGATTTTTCCCATCGGCTCGCCGTTGACGAGTTTGAAAACATGCAGGTGAATCTGGCGATTTTCTGAAGTTTCGCTCAAAACGCTCAAACGCAGAGTCGTTTTCTCACCCGCGCGCATTGACCCGATATGGCCCTCGACCGAACCGCCTAGAACTTTCAATCCGTCTTTTGGCAAGAGCCAAGCGAATTTCAAATCGCTGAGATCGCTCTGCGCTTCGACTTTCGCTTCGAATTGAAAAGTCGATCCGGCGCTGACCTTGTCCTGGGTTTGCGCTTCGATCGCGATTTCAACCACGCTCGAGGGCTTGCCGAATTTCTTCAGAAGCGCGCCGGGCTTTTGTTTCAATGTTTCTTGTTTGCTCTTTTCGACGGGAGGCGTTTGCGGCTGTGTGGGCACGCTGGCGGGTTCGCGGCCGGCATTTGGCGTTTCAAGTCGCGTCTCCACGACCCAAGCGGCGGCGAGCACGGCCGATACCGTACAGGTTGTTCCGAAAATCCATTTTATGAAGTCGCGTTGTCTCGACATCATAACTCGCCTCCTCAAGGGCTCGGGCAAACGGCGGAGCCGTTCACGCTCAATGTGTAGCTGGTGTTGTAGTTCGATCCAGCCGTGTAGTAGTAAGTCGTCGGACTTGATTTGATTCCGGTGTAAGCCATCACGTTGATCAGATACGTGCCGGCCGCGAGCGACGACGAGATTGATTCAGATCCACTCGTCGTTGTTGTGGTCGCATCGGATTTCGCCGCCATCGTCGACGACGAACCGAAGGTGTAACCTTCTTTGTAGAGGTAAAGATCGAGATCCGCGACGTCGCCACCAGACCACGTTAGGCTGAGTGAGAGCGAGCCGCCGCTGTGGTCGTAGCGGAAGAAGTCGTTGCTGCGAAACTGATCTGAGGTCGAGAAGCTTCCGTTGTCAGTCGACGAGCGTTGAAACGCCATCGCCTGGCTTGAGGAGCCGCTGCAAGAACCGACCGGAGTCGCGTAATTGCTCAGGTCTCCTGTGTGTTTTTCAGTCGTGCGCAAGGCACTCCAGTTGGCCGCCCCGGTGATGGCTTGTTGAATCTTGTGGAATCGACCGATGCTCTTGAAACGGTCAGAGACGACTTTGAATCCCGATGTCGGCCCGCGCAGAACCGTCCAGATTTCCGAAAAGCGCGAGGTCGCGCCCGGAGATTTGACGACGTCATAGAGAAGACGCGCGATCGAAAACTCGCGGAA
>FRDC01001667.1_pt1 | contig 31570 bp, 28 predicted proteins | sample 1106171 | NCBI WGS metagenome assembly FRDC01 (sample SAMEA3930566, study PRJEB13176) | freshwater metagenome | biome: Drinking water system; feature: drinking water; material: water | place: Singapore | collected 2014-12-20 | reverse complement strand
CGCCCCAAGCTTATATATTGAATCCAGTATCTCTCAATATGTCATCTTCCCCAGCACCCGAAGTTGTGACCATTTTGAATGGATCATTAACTCCTGGCCAGGAATTTGAATATAGTTTTACTTGGGATATTCCAATGAATCAGACTCCATCAACGGAATATACGATTTCCTTTAAAGGTATCCTTGGAGGATTTTCATATTCATTTGGAGACGAATTTTTTACCGTAGCTGCACAGGCAGGTTCAATAGGAACCAAACAACCTAGTTATGCTACCGTAGATGATGTACGAAAGAAAAAATTCAATATCGACGATTATCTTCCTAAAGTTTTTGCTAAGGATAAAGATAGTCGTGATAATCTGATTAGTGACCATTTGTATGATGCAGCAAGTAGACTAAGAGAAGAATTAAATCTTTTCAAAGCTAGATCTAATAGTGAAAACTATAGATTATTTTGTGTGTATTATACAGTATGGAGTATCCTTTTAGCTTCTCGTGGAGAAGATGGAAGTTCTGTAAGCTCTGAGAATTTAGGTTTTTGGAGATCTGAATGGGAACGTATCCTTTCTCAAGAAAAACGTGAAGGAGTTTTTCAAGGTTTGCCTATCGGTCGTGGCTAATATGGAATATAAAAGTGAAAAACAAAAAATTGCACTATTAAAACAAAGTAATTTTTTAAAAGAATTTAATAAAATATTTTCTCTGGATCAAGAAGAAAAAATTAAAAATTTATATATTTCTGGAATGTCATGTAATGAAATTGCTAAACAGTTTAATTGCTCTAAAAGTCCAATATTGAGAATTATAAAAGATTTACCAAAAAGAAAAGCACATCAATATAATTCACATAGATCTAAAAATCAATTCGGAGAAAATAATTCTTCTTGGTTAGGAGGAATTAAATCTGTATATGATAGAATTAGAGGTTTATCTAAATATTGGATTTGGCATCATGATATTTTAAATAGAGATAATCATATTTGCACTAATTGTAATTCTAAAGAAAAATTAGAAGTTCATCATATTGTAACCTTAAAAACTTTAGTATTAGAATATTCTAATAAATACAGTATTTTGCCTAAAAATTTTACAGAAAAAGATTTATTATCAGATCATTTTTATGATCTTTCTAATGGAATAACTTTTTGTAAAAAATGTCATAAGAATTGGCATAAATCTAATGGTAGGTAATATATGCCAATACAAGGTCAGATTGATGTAAAAAATAAAGAGACTATGAAGGATTTAGAAGACTTTAAAAAAGATCTTCTAAATTATATTAAGTTTAAAGCTCATGCTTCTGTAAAAGACGCTTTGCCAGAACTTAAACTCTCTGTAATGTCAGTCTTGACCAGAATGTATAATGCTAGAGAAGCTCCGGCTTCAAAAGATCCTAATGCTGTACAACCAGAAGTTTTAATTCCCAAACTTAAAAAAGACATCATTCAAGAAATCTTTGGAAAGAATGTAGATTCTATAAATCCAAAGAATACCAATACTAAAATGGATGATGTTAATATCTTTGTGGTTCGCAATAAACGAATCAAAGCTTGGCAATCTGTAAACGATGGTTCTACCTACGATGGCGAAGAAATTCGCTTTAAAGAACGTCTTATGAAAAGCGTTCTTATTAATTATGATAATGGTAAAATGTATGTTCCTGATCCAGATTCCGTAAAAGGAATGAAGATCGAGTGTTCTAAGGACACAGGGGAAACTATAAATAGTTCTAAGAAGTTTGACGCCTACAAAAATAGTCAACAAATAACTAGAACTAAAACTACCTATCAAAGAGCAGCTATTTGGACTGTTCGGCAAGCCGACACCCAAAATATGCTTGCTAACGCTATTTCTCTTGATGCTTTAGTTTCTGAGATTCAAGCAGGCAATTTCCAAAATGCCATAGAAGTATTGAATCAAAAGAACAAGACAGGCGTCTTTAACGAGGCTATAGAGAATCTTAAGAAGACTAAAAAAGGCAAGGCTGATAATTTAGATTTAAACTCTTATTATAAGCTTAGAAAATTAGTAGATAACCTAAATATTAGAAGATATGATGGTGAGAAAAAAACTACTATTTCCTTAGTTACTTCTTATGATGATTCTGTTGAAGACCAAGCTGTGGACTTCTTTACAGAGTTAAGAAAGTACATTTATCTTTGGATGCAATCCAATATGGATAGATGGACTAAAGACGTTATAACTGCTATTGAGACAGTAATTAAGAAATACAATAAAAAAGGGTAGTTTATGTCTAGAAGGATTTTTCAAGATATTGAAGAGGCTATTGCCAGAGAAGTAAGACGAATTACTTTTCATAGCGCAAGAACCCTAGATAAATCCGTTTTACAAGACACTTATGATCCTTTTACTGGTGAAGTCATTCAAGCGCCGATTGAGGCCAACTTCTATGATTCCAGTGCAGATGCTAACCATATCCAATATCCTAGCTTTTTCGTCCGATTGATGAAAACTAGGGAGGACCGCTTTACTGGCCGTGTGGTGCCGGAATACGGTAAATGGATAGTAGCTCCAGTGGCTAATTCCCCTGGAGCCTATGAGATCGTCGTATCAAGCTCAGACGCCCTTATAACGGCCACGGGCAACGACCTAACCACAACCATATTCCAGATAAAGAAAGTAGTCCCAGGACTGCTTATACGTCTTTTAAATGGAAACAATAAAGGTACTTATATAGTTGACTCTGTTACGGTGAGTAATACTGGAGATCATACTATAACGGTATCTAATACCTTACTTCAGGACCTACCAGCTACTTTATTTGATACTGGTACTAGAACTGTTAAGTTCCAGTCTGGAGTAGACCTTTCTACAGTTAAGGTTGGAGATGTATATATAGACGCATCTTCTAATACTTTCAATATTACTACTGTTAATTCTAGTAATGGTAGTATTGTTATTGATGGTAGTACTGTACCTGATTTAACTTCAGGTTCTATTATTTCTAGAAGTGGTAATGTATTTACAAATACCGATGTTACTAGCGTCAGCTACCTAGTAATGGACCCAAGTAAGCCAGTGCAAACTAGTACTACTTGTGGTGTGGTAGATGGTAAAACGGAGATGGCGGGTTTCAGCCCTCAGATCCCGATAGATGCATACTATCTAGTTCGTATTGATTCAAAGGAAAGACAAGACCACATTGACGTTCTTAATCGAATGTGGGAAGAGTTTAATCCTCCAAGAACTGCGTTGCCTGTAATTAAAAGATCTTCCCTTAGTGCAGAGCAGCAATTAACAGTTGATATCGCTACTGGTGGCAGCAACATCGTAACGATAAAGGATAACACTAACTTCCAAAGTGGAGACCCTGTTTTTATTTTTGATGACCTCACGCCTACTAAATCAGTAAGTGGAGAGGGTTTTATGCGGCCTTTTGAATCGAAGGTTGTAGGTAAGATATCTACCAACCAATTACAATTGGCGGACGTTGTACCAGATACTTATAAAATTGCCAATACTGCAAGGATTGTTTCCAATGCAGAGTTTGCTCTTTTAATGTTTCACTTTGTCGATCATGTAACCAAAGATGTAGAGGGCTCCCAATATTGGGTTCACGAATTCACATTTTGGGTACAATTATTCGTCGATAGACTTGAAACTCCGAGAGATCTTGGTCCAATTACGAATATCGACTCCTCAGTTGAGACTGACGATTTATAAGGATGCAAGACATAATTTCATTAATAGGAGATTTTTAGATGTCTTTAAATACAAATATTGGTCCAGAAAGGGTCCAGGTCTTTGACACACCAATTGGTAATGTCCAAGTCGCTGGCGCTGCTACTTCCGTAACAGCATTCCTTATCTCGACTTCACAGGTCGGCGCACCTGTAAATACTCCTACAAGAATTACTGATCTTCAAGGTCTTACCGATGTTTTCGGTGGACCTGATGAGATTGCTCACGACGCTTACTACGCCGTGAAAGGTTACTACGATAACGCTGGTACTGGCGCTGTCGCAATTATCGTAAATGTGGGATCTTCAGCTACGGCTTCAGATTACATTGGTAATGCTTCAGCTAGTTCTGGACTTCGTGCTCTTGATGCTCAAGATGATTTAGGACTGGTAACGGCTCCTGGATTACCTTTGTCAATGGCTTACTTAGTTCAACCTGCTATTATCGACTATTCAGAAACAGTTAGAGCTGAATTCGGTTCAACATTGTCTACTTGCTTTTCTCTTTTGGCTATGCCTAAAGAAATTCAAAAAGCAAATTCAAACACTGTTGTACGAACTGAAAAGTTTATCTCTGTATCTGGATCTGGACCTTATGTACTTCATGTAGAAGATACCGTTGGCGGCGGAACCGCTAATTTGTCCTCTGTTACCCCTGGTATGATTGTGACAAATACTTCCGAATCTTTCAAAGCTGTTATTAGTGCAGTCAGTGATGGTGCTGATACAATTACTATCCTTACTAACCCTGGAGTTAACTTCTCGGCTGGTGATGATGTATTGGTCAAAATTCCTTCTGCTGTCACTTATAAAGATACAGTAGTTAATAACCCTTCACGAGTTTGTGCATGGTACTTTAACAATCTAAACGTAAATGACGAAAGTTCTACGGCTAGCCCTGGCGACCAAGTATCAGTTGATCCAATTGGTCATGTTGCTGGAGTTATTGGGCGTATTGATGCTAACATCTCCATTGGCGGTGTTTCTCATGCTCCTGCTGGAATTCAGTATGCTGGTCTTGCTGGCATTACTGGTTTGAGCCTAGCTCTTTCTGAACGTACAGATGCTGAACCTCTTCGTTTAGCTTTCATTAACCGAATCACTTCTTTTCCTGGTTCTGGCAATGTTATTTTCGGCGGTTATACTGCTGGAGGTTCTGCTGTAACTGCGGACGAGCAACTGATTCAAGTTATGCGTTCTTTACAGTATATTAAAGGATCTCTTGAAAGAGGCTTGCGTGGTTTCTTATGGGAAAACTTCTCCCCTGAAACTCAATCCCAAGTCGAGCGAGCAGTCGCATCTTTCTTGAGAAACAATTCTTATTTATTCCCTGCTGGTCTTCCAGAGGCACAACAATTCAGAGTTCTTCGTGTTGAGGCAACTCAATCTGATTTGGACGTTGGTTTGTTGAAAGTTCGTGCTCTAGTTAAGCCTAATAAGGCTGTTAGATTTATCGAAGTATCTCTTGAATACCCACTTCCAACTGCTTAATAAGGAGTAACACACTATGGCAAGAAGTTCTGTAGTAGATCCTCTAGAGAAATTCCGCTTTGCGGTTTCCTGGAGCAGTTCTGGAGATTCCGAGGGTACAAGCCTTGTTCGACTTGGATTTCATGATTTCCAAATGCCTAAACGAGCAACTACTAAAATTAGTTATCGTGAAGGTATTGATCCTGATATTAATCAACTTGCTCCTGGTATTAGTACTATGGAGGATGTTGTTATGAGTCGTGGAGTTATCATTAATGACCAGAACGATGAGTTCTATAAATGGATCAGCGCCGTACATAATCCGACTTCGGGTCATGTTGGCCGTACCTCTTTGCTGGCACGTCCTGCTGGAGCTGCTGCTGCCCATTATAAAAAAGACGTTACTATTCAGATGTTAGATCGTGAAGGTAATGTTGCTCGTCAATGGACTCTGTTCAATGCTTTTCCTATTAATTTCGTTCCTGCTTCAGATTTGAATGCTGGCGAAGATGGCGATAAAGCAATGGAATCATTGACTCTCGCATACGAAGATTTCAAAGAAGAAAAACCTGGCACTACTGATGCTAAGGATACTTCTTCATCTCTTCCGTAATAATTTGACAGGGAGGAGCGCAAGTTCCTCCCTTTCTTTTTGAGGTAAATATGGCTAGATCTAGTAATGAAGATCCTATTGAAAAGTTCAGATTTAAAGTTACTGTTGTCGCTATTGATACAAGTATTACTGGAGCCGTCGAAACTTTTTCTGGGTTAACAGGAGATAATTTAGCTAGGGCAAGGCAATTTTCAATTTTATTTAGAGCAGGATTTTCAGCTATTACTATGCCAAAAGCAAATGTAAGCGAAATAGCTTATAGAGAAAATATTGATAATCAATCTTCTATTAAAGTTCCTGGTTTAGTAAAATATGATCCAATTACTCTTAGTCGAGGAGTCACATCGAATCGTGACTTATACGATTGGTACCGATTGGTAAATGAAGAAATCGCTTTATTGAATGTGGCTAATGAACTTACAAAAGAAGCTAAATTTGCTCCAGTACAAAGCGATAATTTTAGAAAAGATATTATTATTGAAGTTTTAGATAGAACAGGCAAACCTGTAAAAGCTTGGTATTTATTTAATGCTTGGCCTACAGTTTATCAACCTGGAAATGATCTTTTAGCAAATTCAGATGAAAAATTGATCGAAAATCTTACCCTAACTTATGAAAAATTTATTGAGTTAGAAGGTGGTCCAGAAGGTTTTATTAAAGAAATTGAAAAAGGTCTCGGAGTTTTAGCAGTAAATTCTGCTTTAAATATATTCGGAATATAAGGAAGCTATATGGCACGACCTGGAAGTAGAGATCCTCTAGATAAATTTAGATGGTCTATCAGTATTGATGGCTTTACTAGACTGGGATTCACTTCTTGTGATGTTCCAGGATACAATATCCAAGCGAAAAGTTATGCTGAAGGCGGACAACACTTAGCTCCAAGACAGATCATTGATTCAATTAGTTATAAACCTGTAACTCTTCAACGAGGAGTCACAGCAGACATGAGTTTTCATAATTGGGCTACACAATCCCTGGAATTAGCAAGAAGCGTCAAGGACGGGAAGTCTCCTGTAGAATACCGAAGAGAAGTGAAAATTTCGCACTTAAATCGTAAAGGCGATGTAGTTAAAGTTTATACTTTAATTAATGCTTTTGTTACGGAATATGAACCAGCTTCTAGCTTTACATCTGATGGTGATGATGTATTAAGTATGGAAAAATTGGTCCTTACCTACGAGAGCTTTACTGTTGAAAGTATTAACAAAGACTCTAATCCTACCGATATTCGAGATATTGCGAAAAGACTTATTAGCAGATTTTAAATATATTTAAACGAGGAGAAAATATATGAAAGTAATTTTGCCAAATGGCCTTTTAGATGGCCAAGATCTTTTCAACATCGCAATTGTCGATGAATTGAAAGGTAAACAACAAAACTACCTAGCAAACAGAGATTTGGTGGTCGGAAATATCGGCCACCTTCCTAAGATCCTTTCGGATTGTATTCAATCTCTGGAAACCGAAACTGGCGTTCGCTGGGCAGGTAAAATGGAAGATGCAGTTGAGAAATTCTCTGTTGGAGATCTCGAAACACTGCTTATTAAAATCCGTGAGAATACTTATGGAGAACGCTTCTATTTTGAAGCTGAATGCCCACATTGTCAAACTAAGAATAAAAATCTTAGAGTAGATCTTGACAAATTGGAAATTAAGCCAATGCCAGTCGCAGAAATGATTGATAAAAATCGTCTTACTCTTACGCTTCCTAAATCACAAATGGTAGTAGAAGTTAAGCCTCTTTATATGAAAGATTTGTTTGAATCAATTAAGATTGTGAAAAACAAACAAGATGAGCTTGTAACTTCTGTTATTGCATTGTCGATTAGAAAAATGGGCGATAAAAATAAAGTTACAAACAAAGATGTGGAAGAACTTCCTGCACGAGATTTATTGTTTCTCAAAGAGCAATTAGAAAAAATCCATCTTGAAGGAACTATTGACAGTGATATTCAAATAGATTGTTCAAACTGCGGTAAAGAATTTACTAGCAAATTAGATGTATTTAGTTCTGATTTTTTCGACCCTACTCGGGGCTCTATGACTACACCTACATAAGTCATGAGCAAGATCTGTTAGATGACTACGCATTTTTTGCTCAGACTTGGCAATTTCCGCCCAGTGAAATAGATTTAATGAAGTGGTCACATAGAAAAAAGTTGAAACAAGGTTATAAAGACCATGTGATGCTTCAAGAAATGAATAAAAAATAGTCTACGAGTATAAAAAAAATGACACAAATTTGTAGAAATTGTAATATAGAGAAAGATTTAAAAGAATTTGGAAAATGTAAAAAATTAAAATTAGGATATAAATATTTTTGTAAATCTTGTTTTAATTTTAAGTACAATAATTCTAGAAAAAAGTGGAAAAAGAATAATAAAGAAAAAGTTAAAATACAAAATCAAAGATATAGAAAATCTCACAGAAAGTATTTAACTTATAAAGAAAATGAACGAAGATCGAGACAATTAAACGCAACGCCAAAATGGGCTAATTTAGAAAAAATAAAAGAGATATACAAAAATTGTCCTATTGGATACCATGTTGATCATATTATTCCTTTGCAAGGGAAAAATATTTGTGGCCTTCATATTGAAACAAATCTTCAATATTTGCCAGCAAAAGAAAATTTAAAAAAAGGAAATAGGTATTAACTATGGCGATGCGTAATCTAGAAATTGTAGTAACGGTTACAGACAAAGCTAGTAAACAACTTGACGATGTAAACAAAAAGATTCGTGGAACCGGAGATGCGGCTCAAAAAGCTGGAACCGATTTCACGAAGTTTAATCGTACTTTGTTCGCTACTACAGCTTTCGTAGGTACGTTTATCAAGTTATTCTCTTCATTGATGAGTTCAATGGACCAAGGGTCTGAGTTAGATAGACTTTCAAGTCAATTTGAAAGAGTTCTCGGACCTAAAGGAAATCTATTTCAAGCTATTGACAGTATGACAGATGCCTCAATTGATAAATTTGAGGCTATGAGACAAGGTATTTCGTTAAGAAGTCTTGGTATTGTCAAAAGTACAGAACAACTAGCAGATGTTGTTTCTAAAGCCGGAGTCGCAGCTAAAATGGCTGGACATGATTCTGGTGAAGGTATTAAAAATTATTCAGAATTCTTGAAAGATGGTAACGTAAGTCACCTTCAATTCTTGAATTTAATTTCACACACAAATCCAGCATTGCAAGCTCAGATGGCTATTTTGCATAAAGCTGGTGGTATGATGGGTGGAGTGATTAGTACTCAGGCTCGTTTGGCTTTGGGACAATCTCTACTTAATGCCGCTGTTTCTGGTAACTTAAAAGGTTTCAGAGATTTGCGAGACATCATGCTGGATGCTAAACAGAATTTCTCGTTGTTCCGACAAGAAACTGGCCGCCTCCTCTTAACAGCACTAGCACCATTGATTGACAAAGTATCACAATTTCTTCTTAAGATGTCTATGACTATTGACAATATTAGGAAGAATGATAAGTATCTGGTCTTTTTGACTAAAACTGTAGTGACAGTTACTGGAGCTGTTCTAGGACTAGCTGGAGCTTTAGGTACATTGAGGTTAGCTACCATTGCTTTAACTTCTATTGGTTTTGGTTTACCAAGATTGATATTGTTTGTTACTACACTAAGTATGGCCTTTTTAGGTATTACTAATAAAGTAGAAAAATTCACTGATAAGTTAAGAGTATTTGGAGCCTTTGTAAAAGGTGTTTGGCAATTAGTAACTAGTTTAAATACTAAAACTGGTATTGCTCAGATTGATGAAGATATTAAAGCTTTACTAGAAAAGAATGGTATCATGACGTTCGCACAGAACGTAGCGAGAGCGATATCCGTAGTTAAAACTGTAGTAAAAGATATGGTTGATGCTTTTAAGTGGACAGCCCGAATGATGGACAACATCTTCGGAGGCATTGGACGAAATTTTATTGATTTAATAAGTAAGTTCAAACAGCCTTGGGAAAATTGGTGGGTTAATGAATCCGCTACTCCTATCCATAAATTCGCTAGATCTTTCGCTGTAATTGGCGGAACTTTAGGAACGATGATTACTGGAATGATATTCAAGACTATTCTTGGAAGTGCTGGTAATTTACTTGCTAAAATTCCAATCATTGGCGGCCTTTTTGGAGGACGTAATGGCGGAGGACCAAAAGGTAGCAAATCTGACCCCATGTACACTAGAGATGCAGATAAAAGTAGTATTAGTGGAGGATTTTTAAATAACTTTATTCCAAATTTTAATTTATCTAGCATAATTCAGGCATTTAAAGATGGAATTATTAATATTGTTATGGGTTTTCAAATAGTTAAAAATTTAGGTATTGGAGAATTATTTGGAGTTTTAAGAACTATTATAAATAGTGTTATCGGTAAATTTTTCGCCGTAACAACAGCAATAGCATTTGTAATAGGAGCTTTTGAAGGAATAACAAATAAAGCAGAGGAATACGGAAAATTTTTAACAGGGCTAGTAGATATAGGAAAAGCAATATTTAACGTAGCTTACAATGTTGTAAAAAATAGTGAATTTTTAAGTTCAGCTTTTGAAGCAGCAAAAACAGTTTTGGTAGATTGGCCTTTAGAAATTTTTAAAATGATTAAAGATGGCTGGAGAATGATTTTTGAATTAATAGGAGATTTATTAGGTCCTTTAGGAACTAAGTTTAGTAAAATGGCTAGAGAAATATCTCCAGAAACATTTCAGGGAGGAAAAGCTCCTTTTAGTCCTTTAGTTCCAAAATCAGAAAAAAAGTATGATTTCTTAGGAATACCAGATTTTAACTCTAATTCTTTAACTTCTACAGCAGGACAATCTGGAGAAAAAACGCAAGCGATACTTCCAGAATCTACAGATACAACAGAAGATACTATTGACATGATTGGCGAACAGCTTAAGAATGTCACAGGAACCCAAAGAAAACAAATGCAAGCTTCTGTAGAAAATGCATTAAGAGCCGATTCAGAAGGTGGTAAAGATATTACTCCTGATGAGATGGCTAGAATTATGGGTAAATCTCTTAATTCTGCTATTGATGGTTCTTCAGTTATGCAGAATATTGAAAATAATACTAGAAAAGCTGGAAATTCTATTACTAAACCACCTAGAGGTAATTAATGGCTATTAAACAATTGAGAAAATCTAGAACTAATTTAGCCAATACTTTTGATAATGATGGTACTTTGAAATCAGCAGCTTTATTTACTGTAGATAGAGAAGGTAAAATTGAAAAAGGAAGGGATGAAGGTATTTTTTTACTAAATCCCTCTTCTTGGAATGAAACTAAAACTTCAAATTGGGCGCAACAAAATGTTCCTGGACAAAGTGATCCTGTTTTACAATGGGTTTCTTCTGGTCCAAGAACAGTTTCTTTTCAAGCATTGGTAACAGCAGATACTTCGGATTATGTGACGGGTCAAAACTTGGCTCCAGGAAAATCAAGTTACAACAAAATAGAAACAATTCAAGATTTTATTGGAGTAATAGCTGCACAATTTTCTAAAACATCTACAACTGCCCCGACGCCAAAAGATTTGCCGAAACCTTTAGATATTTCAAATTATCTGAATTATTATAGATCATTACTGTATCCAATATATGATAATAAAGATATTCCTCATAGACTACAAGGAAGTCCTCCATTAGTAGTGTTATTTACTGGCAGTGCTATAAATAGATTTTCTTATGGAGATAAAATTACTTCTAATCAGGATTTGTGGGTAGTTACAAGTTTAGAGATCAATATTACTAAACAATTGCCTAATTTAGCTCCTATGGAAGCTGTGGTTAGTTTTCAACTAATGCAGTATAATGTACGATCTTTTGATAGAAGCAGATTTTTAAAATAGGTGGTAATTTTGGCAAATTTTAAAAGTTTATCAAGATATACAAATGGACAAGTAACTAAAAATAGATCTGGTAAAGACGTTCTTATTTTAAGACGACCTTTAAATCTTACTGAAGATGATGGTGATGTCTTTGTTCAAGTAACTCAAGATATGGAAAAACGTCCAGATTTAATAGCATCAAAGGCGTATAATAATCCAGATTTATGGTGGGTTATCTACGAATTCAATAATATTAGAGATCCTTTCTTTGGATTAAAAGCTGGCATGTTGATTAGAATTCCTTCATTAGAAAGAGTTTTAGAGGCTATTGAAGCTTTGGGAAGTTAATATGGGAGCAGATTATCGTAAATTTAAAACACCATTTTATGAGATATCTATTTCAGATGCTACTGGAAAAAGATTTGTAAATCTTCCTCATCATATACTAAGACTAGTAGATAAAATTGAAATTACCGAAACTTTTATAGGTGCGGAATGTACAGCTTTTACGTTAGATTTTATAGAAGGATCTAGAGAACCAGCTTCTCCTGATGCAAGCTTAGGAACAGATGGACTCTATAAAATTGGAGTCTCTGGACAAAATTCAGATATGGCTATAGCAGGATCTATTACTAATAGGTCAGGTTCAATTACAGATCTTAGATTTTCAGGAACTGCTGGAATAACTTGGTTAACTGAAACTGAACGTAAGAACGGCGCTATTGATCGCCGCCCACAAGAAAATATTAATGGCGATATTGTTACTAGATCATTTAAAAATGAACCATCTAGACCACAATTTTTATTTCAAGCAAATAATATTATAAAAGTTACCTGGGGATATAAAGAAGATATTCATAGTCAAAGAACTATTGCAGGATACATAACAACTCTTACGAGTACTTTTCCAGATTCTGGTCCCACTAAGACTACAGTTACTTGCCAAGATACTAAAGCTGCATTTGACCAAATAGTACCAACAAAAGGTATTCCTTTTGGAACAGTAGTTACAACTGGAAAAGGCAATTCAATAGTAACTTTTAAAGATGAAAAAACCGATAAAGTATTAAGATCTATTTGTGATAAATTAGGAATGGCAGCAATAATTAGTGAAAATTTGCCTGGAGATGTTGTAGATAAAGATAAACAAAAATTATGGATAGCTGGGGAAAGTTTTCATCAATTTATGACCAGACTTGCTAGAATTCATAATTCCTATTATACTTTATATTTTGATCCGAAAACTAAAAAAGACACTTTGGCTTTTATTAAAAAAGCAGACTTTGAATCTGTATTAGTAATAACTGATAGAGAATTAACAACTTATAAAGGTCCTGGAAGTATTCTTAAAAGTGTTGAAATAAGGGCTGCATTTGCATTGCCTTCTGGTAATGGGCAAATGGGTATAAATAATAACGGAAAAGTTCAGGGCGCAATTATTGGAAAAACGAGTTTACCACAATTTTTGAATTCATCTGGAAAACTTGAACAAGTAACATCTGATAATCCTGCAAACGGTATAAATCCTATACCTTCTGTAGCAGCTCTAGAAAAAAATCTAGCAAATGGAAGTACAACAGGAACATTAGATTTAAATCCTAGTACTAGTAAAGATAGACAAACAAGTTTAGCAGAAAATGAAACAAATGATAATTCTAAAAATATATCATTAGAATTTGTTAGTTTAGGATATCCTAAATATCATCCTGGAGTTATTGAGTTTAGAAATCTTGGAGTTCGCTATAGCGGTAAATATAGATTAGTTAGCGTTACTCATACTATAGATTCTTCTGGCTATGTTACAAAAGGTTCGGCGATGAGTATGGCTATAGCTACAGGGGGAGTTCAATTAAATGATACCCCTAAAGTTAAAGATCCAGTGCATAAATCTGATGTAATTCAATTTGAAGGTGAAAAATCAAATAATTCTAGACCAGAAGTTATGAAAAAATATCATAATTCTAAGGGCATAAGATAAGGTGATATATGTTTAGAACAAAAGATGCGAATGGTAATGTAAAATATGCAGGAAGTTCAAAAGCTACAGTTCTAGACAATCGAGATCCCTTATCTAAAGGGCGCATTACAGTCAATCATCCTCTTCTTGGAGAGACAGTTTGGATTGATTATTTAAGAGCGCCAGGAGTCTTCACAGTACCTTCTGTTGGAGACATTGTTTATGTTGAATGTGATTCTGGTGTATATGAATTTCCTTTCGCATGGGGTAACGTAACGAAAGGTGAAGACGCAGCACCAGAAATTCCTGAAATGTTTAAAAGAACAGTTCCGACTAATAGAGGTTTTTATACTCCTAAAGGTCAGAGCATTGAGTTAGATGACGGTGTGGCTAAGGATGGTTCTGATCCTAAGTATGACAGTCTAACTACAAAAAATCGTGGAGTTAGGATTACAACTTCTAGCGGCCACAAAATACACATCTACGACGATCCTGATAATCAGGTTCAGTCTATCACTATTCTTGATAAAGAAGGTGATGGTATAGTTTTTGATGCCCAGAATAAGCAAGTTGTGCTAGTTTCTAAGGGTAAGATGTCCGTGACCTCAGATGATGATATGAACATAGCAAGTAATGCTAAGATCTCAATGTCTGCTGAAGCTGATATTAGTGTAGATGGGAAAGCTAATGTCAATATCAAGGCAGCATCGGCTCTTGAAGCGACTGGAGATACCGCTAAGGTGTCTGGCAGTAGCATGACAACTGTGGGTTCTAATTCAAGTCCTACTATAGTAGACGGTCAAGAAGTGACTCTTGCTGGTGGTGGACCTGGCATTGCGAGACTTGGAGATAGAGCTTTCGGTATTGGAAACTTAGGCGCACCTGTTAGCAGTGTAATTATACAAGGTTCAACAAAAGTAAAAAGCGGATAATATGAAAAAGATTTGTTTAAATTGTAAAGAAAATAAATCTTTATTAGAATTTAGAAAAGATAAAAATGGAGCAGATAAGCATCGTACAGAATGTAGATCTTGTGAGCGCAAAAAAGGCAGAATTTATGATTCTTCTGATAAGGCTATATTTAAAAGATATAAATATGATGCTACTAGAAGATCTAGAAAATATGAGTTTTTATTAACTTTTGAAGAATTTTCTAAATTAATAAATTCAACTTGTCATTATTGTCCAAAAGATAATTGTAGAGGAATAGATAGAGTAGATAATTCATTAGGATACACTAATAATAATTGTGTTCCTTGTTGTGGTAGATGTAATGAAATGAAAATGGACAAATCTGTAGAAGAATTTTATTCTCATATAGAAAAAATTTATCATAAAAAGAATCAAAAATTATCTAAGGTGTAATATATGCCATTAAGCCAAGCTGATAGAATTAAAATTAGTGGGGAAATGTTAGATCTTCCCCTTAAGATCGCCGCAGCAAACGCAACTGCTGCCGAGTTAGCTGGGGTTAAAACAGATCTGCAAAATCAAGATGCAAGTTTGAAAATATTTTTCGACAAGTATAATGACATTGCAAATGCATATCAAGTTGAACGTCAATGGATCGACGGCACAACTTACACTACAGTTACAAATGTAGATTTAGATACGGCAGCACAGAGACAACCAGGAAATAAATTCTTCCCAACTGATGGTTCTTGGACAAAATTTCAACCAAAGAAACATGCCAGTTCAGAAGGATTGCCAACAACAATTACTGGATTATATGAATTGTTGGTATTTAGTGATACCATCTCAAATGGCGGACTAACAGTTTTGTTAGATTTTCTATTGAATGGACAAACTTCTGGAGTAGCAAATGACACCTTGTCAGCTCCTTACGTTAATGGTTCTGGCACTCTTATGGTTACGACTGGTGGACAGACTCCAGGTAAACTCATTATTCTTAAGGACACTGGCGGCGTTAGTGCTTTATTTCTCGTTGTATCAGCCACTACTCCGACTAATCTCACGGTTAGTGAATTAATTCCAGCGAATGGAAGTTTGACGGCCACCGCCACAGTAAAAGAGAATATAACTGCTTTTACTAATACGGAAAGAAATACGCTGATATCTACAGATTATCAGAACGTATTGACAACTTTAACTACAAAAATTAAGACTTCCGTAGATAATTGGAAAACAGCTTTAGACGCCCAATTAGCTCAATTGAATCTAAATGGAGATTCTAGAAGTCCTCAAGCATCAGAGATTACTTCTGCAAAAGCAGACGTAAACAGTGCTATTTCTGTAATTACTACATGGAAAGCATTACCTGATACTGGAACTACTTTAACAGATAGTAAATTTGTAAATGTTAATATAACACCTTTACAAAATAAAGTTACTAGTCGTACAAGTGGAGCTAGTACTAGAGCAACTCAAATTACAACGGCATTAGGATCTGTTACTCAGAATCCTGATGGAACTTATAGTGGTTCTGGTATTTATTATTTAAGATATGTACAGATAGACAGCAGAATCAATCTTGCTGGTGGACCTCTGACAGAATTTTATGAAAAAGATTTGGCTGGAGCAGCTTTAGGAGCTATAGTTAGTACCTCTAATAATAAAGGGGCTACATTTAGTTCTGAACTCAAAGTTACAAAGATTGCTCAAAATGCAAATGGTACGATGGTTATTAAGGTAGGAGATGCTACCGGATTTTCTACTAGCGATACAGTTTTTGTCGTTGGAGATTCTTTAACCGAACTTACGGGAACTATCACTGGAATAAATGGAGTGATGGTGAGTTTAAGTTTTGTGGTACCAAATACATATACTACAGATACAAGAGCTAGATTATATAAACAACTGTAAGGTGGAATATGGCTGCTATTAAGTCTACAAAGGAAAGTTTGAAGGTTAGATTAGGTTCTGATCTAAAGTTTCCTATTCAGGGCAATTTCAACGCTATTTCTGGATTAGAACTTCTACTCCAAGATATACAGATGTTGTTATTGACATTACCTGGCGAACGCCCAATGAGACCTCAATTTGGTTGCAATCTTCGTAATCAAATTTGGGAAAATATGGAAGATGCCAGAGTATCTGGAGCAGCCTCAATAAGAGAAGCTCTTGAACTTTTTGAACCTAGAATTTCTGTATTAGCAGTAAACGCCACTTCAAACGAAACAACCGGATTGATTACTTTCAATATCCAGTTCATCGTTAATAGTACTGATACTGCCGTAAATTTAGTTTTCCCTTTTCGTGTGGGGACACAATTATCTTTTGCTTAAGAGGTTTTATGGGTACAAAATTACCTAAAGGTCAAGCAGCGTTTAACGATGTTTTGATTAGTTATAAAATCAGAGCAAAACGTAAAAATATAGAATTCAATTTGAGTAAAGATCAATTTAGAGAATTAACTTCTCAAAATTGTATATATTGCAATTCTATACCAACCCAAAGTACTAATAGGCCGCATTCTAATCCTAAGTATAAACATGCTATGAGATTTAATGGCGATTATATTTATAATGGAATAGATAGAAAAGATTCTAAAATAGGATACATTTTTGAAAATTGTGTTCCTTGTTGCGGATCTTGTAATATCATAAAAAATGATGTTTTAACTTATGATGAAATGATTATCGTAATGAAAACTCTTTTAGAATATAGGAAGACACAAAATGGCTAATATCACAACTAATACAGATATAGACTATATTCAAAAGGATTTCGGTTCGGTAGTAGACGCCCTTATTAATTTCGCCAATGTGAATTATGGTTCTGGAACTTCAGCAAATAGATTGTGGACAAATTTTAACGCAGATTCTTTTAGCCGTAACTGGTTAGAAATCGTTGCTTTTGTTTCAGATGTTTTCTTTTTCTACTTTGATAATCAAGCTACTCAAAGCTATCTTCAAACAGCTACCGTTAGAAGTGCTATTAAAGATATTGCTAAACAGTTTGGTTTTACTCCTGCTAGTGCAACAAGTTCTTCTGGAGTAGCTCAATTTACTACAACTGCTTCTGGAACTATTTCTAGGGGCTTTAAAGTACAAGCTTCTAATGGAGCCCAATTTTATGTGACTAATGATGTCACTGTAATTGGTGCAGGCACAGTAAATGCCAATGTACTTCAAGGCGTCATTCTGAATGAAACCTTCTCTTCTGAAGGACTTCAAAATGAAGAATTCAACTTGCAAGGTTTGAACGTAGTTCGAGACCTATCGAATTTGAATCCAGCAGATATTAGCCCTCAAGTTACTGTAAGTGGTAACGATTATACTTTAGTATCTAGTTTTATTAGACATAATGGAACTGATACAGCCGCAATTGAAGACTCTCTCGGTAATGTTATCGGAGGAGGCGGTCGAGTATATACTCTTGAGGAAAGACCTGATGGTACGCCTTATATTCGTTTTGGAGATGGCGTTTTTGGACGCAAACTTAATCCAGGCGAAACAGTAATTATAACTTATAGAACTGGTGGAGGATCTGTAGGGAACATCCCAGAACAGACCCTAAACACTTTGGTTAGTACTAATAATATTATCAGTTCTGTAACAAATAATGCTAAATTTTCTGGCGGAGCAGACGAACAATCAATTGAACAACTTCGTCAGCTTATTCCTGCTAGTCTTAGAACTTTAGAACGTGCGGTAGCTGAACAAGATTATTCAGATCTATTAACAGCTAATTTTAGCGAAGTTTTCGCCGCCTCTACAGAAACTAATACTACTGAAGCTGGAATTGATCTCAATATTTACGTTGTACCTCAAGGTAATGGTATTACTGCAATTAGTGATAATATCTTACTTAGAAACAAATTATCCAATTTCTTGGATAGACGTAAAATGGTTACAGTTCAATTCCAAATTTTAGACGCATTTGGAGTGGACACTTTATTTAGTTTTGAAATTTTTATTACAGATACAGCTAGTAAAAGTACAGTAAGATCGGCAATCAACACCGCATTGACTAATTATTTTAGTTTGTCAACAGGTGGAACTGATGGTTCCGGTATTGGATTTGCTGAACATATCTTATTGAAGGATATTAATAACCTTATCGAATCTATTTCTGGAGTTGAAAGATTTGAGATTAAACGTCTCACTTATCGGCCCAGAATTGATAAAAAAGTAATTGGGTTGATTAGTGATTATAAAACTAGTCCGGTTACTATTTATCCTAATGTAGAAGAACGTGAATGGTTAATTGATGCTTCTGGACCTATTACTAGAACTGCTGGAAATTTATTGTTTGATAATACTGGATTAATTGGATTTACTTATAACTCAACTACTGGAGAATTAGATTATCTGTTCCCTGTAGATCTGGAAGGCATCGCTCCTGGCGACCAATTCAGAGATGGTGCTAATATTGATTTTACAATTTTAGCAGTAGATATTGAGAATAATAAGTTAAGTCTAAGTACTGGACAAACAGTAAACACTACAGTAACTACTTCAAATCATGGTTCTATACGAAGTGGTTCTACTACTTACGAATCATTCAAATGCTTCAAAAAGATTTTAGCTAAGGCTACTAATCTTTCAATTGATAGCATTACAGATAATAATTTAGATTTGTCTGTTTTGAAAGGTACTGGAGCAGCAATTAGTTCTCGTTTACTTTTAGATAATAACAATGTTTATATTCCTGGACAGTATTCTACTGGAGATTTTTATCTTGTAGATTCCGCTGGAAATATCTGGGAAATTGTTTCTAATGATAGTAATACACTAAAAACTTCTATCAGCGCAGTTAACGATGCTTCCATCGTAAATGTTGCGGCTGGAGACTATAAGATTGTTACAAAAGTAACTGGACAACAAATTGTTTTCCAACAGAATATTTTTAACATTCAATATAATAGTGATAACACTATGTACTCGATTGGCGCACAATTTAGCCAAATCGGTACAATTGGAGATGATTTCTCAATTAGTATTTTGCAGTCAAACATTGGTAACTTAGGCGTTGCTGTTGATTTGATTTCATATAGTAATGTGACGAAACAAGTTCGCTTGAACAGTTCTCCGCAATTAGCCGGAGTAAGTTCGGATTATGTGTTGATCGACTCTTCTGGTCAGATTTTTAATCTGGTCGCTGTCGATGATGTATCTAAACCTTCTGTGTTTTACGACGCAGTAAACCAAGATAGCAATTACATGCTAATGGGTTCAGGTTTAGGACAAATAGTTGGACAAGGATTTAAAGTAGCTACTACGGATATTTACGCAGTTGTTAGCTTTAACTTGAAACGACAAGGTAATATTATTGGTAACTTGACAGCAAAAATTGTGAATGACGACGGTACAGGTCTTCCCAATTTGTCGAGTATTGTTGCGGCTTCTGAGCCAGTTCCAGTAACTTCCTTGAATGAAAACGTGTTTGCAAAAACTCTTTTCAGTTTTACTGTTCCTCCAGCTTTAACTGCCGCTACACAATATCATTTAGTACTTACTTCAGATGCAGCTTACCAAGCAGCTCAACAAAGTGGAATTAAATCTTTTGATAATACTGGACTTATAGGTTTTACTTATAACAGTTTATCAGGAGTAGTCACTTATGTTTCTTCTGTAAATCTTTCTAATGTGGCCCCAGGTCATTATTGGCAAGATAGTGCAGGAACGCTGTTTAAAGTTTTAGCTGTAAATGATTCTACTGATGAAGTTACAATCGCTGCTGGACAGTCGGTGGACAATTCTGTTCCATCAACTTCTGACATGGGATCTGTAACTATTTATGATAGAGTTCTTCTTGGCAAAGATAGCTCAACTCCAGTTTACGCTGATGGAGAGTTTTCTAGATATGATGGTTCTGTGTGGTCAAATTCTACACAAGGTCCATCTCCTAGTGGTACAGATGAAGATTTGATCTTCTCTGTAGAAGGTACTAAAACAATTACTATTGATAGTAACCTTACTCCTGTCCTTGGAAGTGGAGCTACATTAAGTACTCGATACTACGATGACCAAAATCAAGTATCTTTAATTATCGGACTTTCTTCTGGAAGTATTACGTCGGCTGCCGATGCTAATCCTTTAGGAAAAGGAACTGTCGCCTCTGTCCCTAATAGGCCAGTCGATAAGTTTGTTTTCAGAACCTCTAGGTATGCAGATGATATCGTAAACCTGAGACTGAATGAAATTCCGCAAGTGAAGACAGACGATATTAATATTCAAATTTTTGGTGGAGTGGATTAATGTGTAAAATATGCGTTAATTGTAAAATAGAAAAATCATATTCAGAATTTAATAAAAATTCTTCAAAACCTGATGGTTTGCAAAATATTTGTAAATCTTGTAAAAAGACTTATCAAAAAGTTTACTATAAACAATATAATAAACTTAATAGGAATAAGAGAAATAGATATTTTAGTGAAAAAATTAAATCTGATATCAATTTTAAATTAGCGCATAATCTTAGAAGTAGACTGCGTTCTGCTTTAAAAAGACAGAATACCAGTAAAAATACTAAAACAATAAAACTTTTAGGTTGTTCAATTCAAGAATTTAAGATTTATATAGAATCTAAATTTAAAAAAGGAATGACCTGGAATAATTACGGCAAAGATTGGCATATAGACCATATTTTTCCTATTTCGCATTTTATTTTGCGAGATGAAAAAGAAATTATGAAAGCTTGTCATTATACTAATCTTCAACCTTTATGGGCAGAAGAAAATTTAAGTAAAAATAATAGGGTGTAGATTATGGCCTTAGCAAGAAATTTTAAAGCTTCAGTATCTACATCAAATCAAATTACTTTATCATGGGTAGCGCCTTTAGATTTCAATAATACGATTGATGAACTTATTGTCACTAGGACAACTTCTCATTATCCTGTTGAACTCTATAATACTGTATTCCCAAACAGAGCTACGGACAGTCGTCCGATAGAAGTCTTTCATGGTAAGACCATTGAAGGACACAATACAGGTAGCATTTCGGTGGCGGCCAACACATTGACTGACACTTCTGCTGCTTTTCCTGTAATGCCTCCTCTAAATGGAAGGCTTTTAAGAGATAGCAATAGTAAAGTCCATAGAATAGTAAGTAATGATCTTACTTCTATTACCTGTGCGACTGCTCCAGCTAACGGAAAGTATCTTATTATGCCCGATTTCCCTGAGTCCGTAAGGGCTCAGGAGAACTACGAGTATGATATTCGTACTACGGTAGGTTCTGGATATATTAAGAATTTAGTAGTTATTAGTAACAATACCTTTTTAGTTAAGTCTTTTGTACAAGATGAATTAGCTAATATGGTTTTTAAAGATGGTGCTGGTAATAAGTATTTCATTAAAAGTAATACTTCAGATACTATCTATTTATTTGAGGATACAGTTACTCCGCAAAGTGGAGTAGGTATGTCAGTACTTAATAGTTACTTTGACAGTCAACCTCTTCCTTACTTGGATAACTATAGAACTCAACAAGAAGCAGATTTAAGAGTAGGAACTTTGTTAGAAAATAACAAATTTTACTACTATACAGTATTCACTAAACCTGAAAATGCGAATGTGGCGCAAGCTGAATTTGCTACAGTGGATAGTGGAGTCAGTACTCAAACGTATGCTATAAGTACTGCGGCTAAAGATTTTGGCAGCATTCTTTATAATATATGGCCAAGTTTGCAACGAGAATTAGATTCAACTGAAGACTTGCAAGATTTAATGCAGATCTTTGGTTTGCAGTTTAATGAGTTACACGCTTTAATTGATACATATAAATTACAAGATACTGATAATATTCTTGTTACTGCTTTATTGCCTTTATCTGAACAGTTTGGCCTTCCATCGGTAGGTTATTCTATTGGAGCAGATACGCTTCGTCGTATTGCTAGAGATATGATTAGTGCATGGAGATTGAAAGGTAGCAAAGAGGGAATCGCATTATTCATTAAGATCATCACAACTTGGGATGTGACTAATGGTACAGCAGATTTCAGTGGAGCTATTCAAGATTTTCTTCCTAACGTCTCGGCCCTCCGATTTTTTGACCCAAATCTCGGAAGTCTAAACGTCAGACTAACTCAAACAGATCCTTTTGTAGCTGGGGGTAGATTTGCGAAATCTCTCCCTGGAGTAGTTATTCCTGGATTCTTTACTTTTAGAGAATTTGTTATCACTATTCCTAATGTGGCTTTGTATATTGGAACAAGCGAAGGTTTTTCAGTTTCGGCTGGTACGACAACTATGATAGATACTTCGCAGAATTTTGGTGCGATAGATAGTCTAAAAGGAAATTACTTACTTCCGAATACGGAAGAAGTAAATGATATCTTCCAAATTGTTAGCAATACTGCTACAAGCATCACAGTTCGTGGCGTAATTAATAACCGAGTTTCTGGTGGAAATTACGCAATACTAAGTCCATTAAATACTAATAGGTTCGTAATTTTAAACAAGTTGCTTCCAGTTTATATTCCTTTCGGAACTCGTGCAGGATTTTTATTTACCATAACTTAGGATAGTTACATGACAAAATATAAATATTTAGTATATAAAGTAACTTTTCCTAATAATAAAATTTATATTGGGATTACTAGCAAAAAATTAGAAAAAAGAAAGCAAAAGCATTATCAAAATATAAACAAAAAAACTAAATTTTATAACGCTTTAAAAAAATATTCTGGATCTGAAATATGGGAACATTTTTGTTCTCCATTTTCTTGGAAAGATGCGTGTAGATTAGAAAAATATTTTATTCAATATTTTGATAGTTATAAAAATGGATATAATTCTACTTTAGGTGGAGAAGGTACTTTTGGTAAAAAGTTATCTCAAAACACTAAAAATAAAATTAGAAATAGTGTATCTGGTAGTAAAAATGCAAATTTTAATAGGTATGGCAGTCTAAATTATAATGCAAAAAAAATTAAATGTTTAGAACTAAATATTATCTATGGTTCATTATCAGAAGCGGCGAAAGAATTGAATATAAATATGAAACAAATTTCTAAAGTTTTAAGAGGTCAAAATAAATCTGCAAAAGGATTTACCTTTAAATATATAGGAGACGATTATGCTTCGATTTAATTCCTTTAGAGCAGCTAGATATTTAAGAAGTCGTTTCGTTGAAGGTAAATTTTTACTAGCAAGCGAAGCCACAGATATTGAACTAGAAATTTTAGATAGGTTAAAACAATCAGTACAAAGTCATTTAGGTGACGTTGCGATTGGTGATGCTTGGTTAGTACAAAGACTAAACAATACTCAAATTTTAATCAAACCTGGCGAAGCTTTTTTTAAAGGTTTGCCTTTTTCAATGCGCTCTGGAAAAGACCAATTAGTTACTGGAGCTATACTCTCTATAGGAACTATTCCTGTCGGAGTGACCGCTGCTGATGATAGTACTGGCTTAGGTAAAGTTATTACCTTTAATAACGCCGCCACTACTCCAACAAATCTCTATAGAGTTGTCATCACAGCAAAAGAACAACTTGTAACAGAAGTTGAAGACCCATTTCTTCAAAATGCCAATATCACTGAGAGTACTGCACAAAAAGTCAGACTCGTGTATCAGTTGAATATTGTGCCTGACTCTTTGCAGTCAGAGTCTTCACTCCCATATAGGGACGAGACCGGAACTTCCGGCTCTGTTACAAATTTCCCCTCCTCTGGGAACTTTGCTTCCCCGAACTTCGTTAACCAGGTCGTAGTTACACCTACCGCTGGAGGTAACGGAAAGTTAATTGCGTTGAATCTTATTACAGGTTCAGAAGGAATTGACGGGAGGGATTTAGAACTGATCGTAAGGAATAACCCTTCTTTAGGAGGCGGTAATCCCTTACCTAATAGTCCAGCCTTACAACAGGCATTTTATAATGGTAAACTTATTGATAGTAATGGAAGTATTTTCCATATCAATGCTATCTTTAATGATACTGTATCAACTCAAGTAGTATTGAGAATTGATAAAGAACCAAACCAGCCGAATCCTGAAATTATAAATACTAAACCTTTTACAGTTGTAAAGCGTGATGTATTTGTTACGGATGACGTAAACGGTTCACCGCAAGGTAAACTGCACTGGCCTATTGCAAAGATTGACTGGCACCAAACAAACGGTATCTCTCACGATTCTAAAATCACAGATCTTCGTGTTTCTGTTTTAGATAATGCAGACTACCAAAATAACGCTAATCAGAAAATGGATTTAATTCCTGCTGGTGGCGGAGATGTTTCTTTTAACGTCTCTGGTGCAGATTTGATGACCTGGGATGCGGCGATCAGCATTATGAATGCGTTCGGCCCAACCAATACCATTTCTGCTGGAACTCAAGCTATCATTGAAAATGGAGCTTTAGTTTATGAATTAGATATAGCAAATGGTGGAGTTGTTTCAAAAGGTACTCTAGGAATTACGGTTCTTAGTTCTGGATCTACTGTAACAGCTAGTGGTTCTGATGATCTTAGTTCAGTTCGTGTCGGTAATATTTTAAGACTAGGTTCGCAAAGTACTCAAATTCTTTCTATAAACAATGCTACTAAGCAAATGCAAGTATCACCTTCTATTTCTGGAACTGGTGCTGCTACTATCTATTTGGATTCATTTGCTGGTGCTACGGCTCCTCTTTCTTATAAATCTTATGTTCTTGCAGTTCGTAAGAATAATAAAGTTTATGTTGGTGGTGGATCTTTAGAATTGGAATTGGGCGAAACAAATCAACTTGGAGACGGTGTTCCTCAAGCTTTGCTGACTTTCATTGGTTCTACTGATGAAAATGACGCTGCTCCTAATTATAGTTCTACTACAGTAGTTACGCAAGGCGAATCTTTAGTAGATGCTATAAGCGATTTAGATATTGATGTTGGAGCAATTAATGCTGCTTTGGCTGCACCTTTATATGATGAAAGAATTTTATACCCATCTGGATTAGTAGCATCTACTAATATTAGCATACCTGTTAATAGTAGGGATTCAGGAAATCCGCACACTTATATTCCTGGTTCTGGTGATATGATTGTTTTCGTAAACCAGTTAATTAAATTTCCAACTATTGATTATGTAGAAGTAGATAATCAAACTATAGCATTTAATTATGATCTTCCTTTAGATACTGAAGTAAGATTTAGAGATGCTGTTATTGGTGGAGGTTCTGCTGGAGGTGGTGGAGATAGTTTACAGTCAGCTTATAACACTGGCCGCACTATAACTACAACTTCTGGGAATCCTGTTGAAATTAGTGGTCCTATTGGAGAAAAACTATTAAAGATTAATGGAGATATTGAAGTCACAGGAGTTATAGATCCTACGGGTTTAGAACTTACTCCACAATCTTCAAATCCATTAGGCTCTGGTAAAAAGGGTATTTGGGTTAATAATAGTAATGAATTAGTACATGAAGATGGTTTATCAAGTAAAAATATAACCCAATCTATTACTAATTTAGAATCTGGTTCTGGCGTAGCTGCTTTAACTAGAACAATGTTAAACAGTACTGGAAGTATGATTACAAAAGGTACTCCAGTTTATACACCAGCGTCAGGCATGATTGCTCCAGCTAATGGAGCATTCAATAATACCTCTAGAGTAATCGGAGTTGCTAATGAAGATATCGGACCTGCTGCGAGCGGTAGTGTAGCTTTTTATGGCACTGTTTCTGGCGTTACTGGTTTTACTCATGGAACATATATCTATTTAGGTAATGATCCAGGTGAACTTGTTGATGTAGAGCCCACTTTAGGAGTAGATTATACATCGGGATTTAATGTAATTATTATTGGTATTATGGAAGGTACTAATTTAATTTTACATATCCAAAACGTCGGACGACTATAATTTAGTTTTCGAGGAGAGACTATGAAATCTAATGATAATAAAGAAGTACTTGTCAAAGCTTTAGGAGAAGAAAAAGCCGAAGAGGTTTTAAAATTAACTATTAACTATGACAAGTATATTCTTAAATTTAAAAAAGCTATGAATAAAGCCTTAGAATCTTCAGGATATGAAGTTAAAGCCGGATTAGCTTTTATGAAAAAAGAGAAATAAGTATAAGGAGTTAATAAATGGCACAAAGGACTAAGTTAGCTTATGTCCTTAATGGTTTAGTGCAGAACGTGGATTTAACCGCAGACGAATTAGTTTTTGATTCGGTAAGATTTGGCGGAGGATCAGGCACGTTACTCACGAAAACTATTTTGGATAGTTTGATTGCCAATTCTCATGCTGCTATGTCTGATAATCAGAATGTGGTCGCAGGAAATGGTTTGACTGGTGGCGGATCAGGAGCAACAACTACTCTTGATGTTGGTGCTGGCGATGGTATTTCAGTAGGCGCAGATAGTGTAGCTGTAAATAATACAGTTATTAGAACTACTGGCGCAAATGCTTTTTCAGCAGATCAATCAATGGGCGGCAACAAACTAACAAATGTAGGAACTCCTACGTCTGCTAGCGATGCTGCTAATAAATCTTATGTTGATAGTATTTCAGCAGGATTAGATCCTAAAGCGTCTGTTCGTGCAGCTACAACTGCGGCTTTGCCTGCTTCTACCTATGATAATGGTACGGGCGGTGTAGGAGCGACTTTAACAGCGAATGCCAATGGAGCTTTAGCTGCCCAAGATGGTATTACTCTTGTTGTAGGCAATAGATTACTTGTTAAAAATCAAGCTTCTGCTTTACAAAATGGTATTTATACTGTTACTCAAGTTGGTGACGGTTCTAACCCATTTATTTTGACAAGAGCTACAGATCAAGACGGTTCGCCTGCTAATGAAGTTTCTGGCGGTAATTTTACTTTTGTCGAAGCTGGAACAACTCAACAAGGAAGTGGTTGGGTAGTAGTTTTTGATGGAAATATTACTGTAGGTACAGATAGTATTTCTTGGACTCAATTTTCTGATGCAGGTTCAGCTGTCACTTCTGTTAATGGTCAAACCGGAGTAGTAGTTCTTACAACTACTAATATTTCAGAAGGTTCAAATCTTTACTACACAGATGGTAGATTTGATACTAGATTTGCATCCAAAACTACGAGCGATTTAACTGAAGGTTCTAATCTTTATTTTACTGATGAACGTGCTCAAGATGCCGTTGGTAATATTTTAACAGATTCCGCAACAATTGATTTTACCTATAATGATGCTGGTAATACAATTACTGCTGATGTTAAAAATAATAGTATTGATGAAAATAAACTTACGGCTTCTATAGCTGGCGCTGGTTTAACTGGCGGTAATGGTTCTGCTTTAGCAGTTGGTGCTGGTACAGGTATCCAAGTCAATGCTGATACTGTAGAAGTTTTATATTCTCCTCTAGCTAAAAAAACAATGGTCGCTGGCGAATCTTTTGCCGCTAATACTTCCTTTCTAGTTCGTTTTGCCTTAACGGGTGAAACTGCTGGTAGAGTTTATAAAGCTGCTAGTGTTAATGCTACTACAGACAAGAAATTCTGGGCAATTGGAATAGCTCTTTCTACTGGAGCCGTAACAGCAGGTCAAAATATTGATGTTGTTTTGTTAGGTTCTCATACTTTGGGATCTAGTGATACAGCGTTTAATGCTGCCGATGTTGGTTTGGCAGTGTGGTTGACAAGTGCTGGAGCATTTTCAATTACTTCTCCTTCATCTTCTGGCGATGCCTCTTTTAAAATTGGTGTAGTTGAAGCCACAAATAAAATATTTGTAGATGGAAAACAATTAACTGGTATAAATTAATTTTGATTACGGGAGCATTTGCTCCCGTATTTTTACGAGGAACTTATGGCCAAATTTTTACGTTTAATTAATGGTTTACCTGTAATGCAGGATGAGACGACAATAACTGTGTATGATGAATCTATATATTATTCTAGTGGTTTGGCCGCCAATACACCCATTACTTTACCTAATTCAGGATCTTTTAGTGACACAAGTGCTAAAGATTTATTGATTATAGTTAATGATAGAGTTGTAGAAATTACTCGTGATTATACTGTAGTTGGCGCTGGGCCTACATATACGCAAATTCAATTTGGATATGCTTTGACTAATGATACTGTAGTCCGATTTAAAAAAGGGCTATAAGATATGTCATTAAAAGAAGCTGATTCTACGCAATACTGGAAGACTATTCCTAAAAAGTGTAAAAATTGTTCTAAAGCTATATACACAATTGAAGACGGTGTAGTTTTATATCAGTGCAGTTTATTCGGACAATTTCAAAAAAATTGTAAGATAGAAACTACTAATAGAAAATTACCAAGCTCAAAAGAGATTTTAAATGGTAATATATAAAATTACAAATTTAATAAATGGTAAATGCTATATAGGACAGACTACTGGAAATGTAAAGTATAGATGGAGACAACATAGAAATTCTAGTAAATATAAAAATAAATCTATTTTAGGTTTAGCTATTGCTAAATATGGTAAAGATAATTTTACTTTTGAAGTATTAGAAAATTGTTCTATAGATCAGTTGGATGATAAAGAAAGATATTATATAAAATTTTATAATTCTTTAACTCCTAATGGCTATAACATAGAAACTGGTGGAAATTCTTTAAAAAAATTATCTAAAGAAACTATCTGTAAAATAAAGGCAACTAGAAGAAGAGTTTCAGTTATAGCTACTAATGTTAAAACTGGAAAAGATACATTTTATGAAAGTTTATTAGCAGCTACCAAGGATGGATTTACAATATCTGCAATAGTTAAATGTTGTAAAGGAAAATATTCTTTGCATAATGAACATTATTGGAGATTTTCTAATGAACCAAAAAAAGAACATAAGGTTACTAAAATAAAGACAAAACCAAAATCAGTAATTGGAATACATAGAATTACTGGAGAAATTTTAGAATTTAATTCTATCAATGCTGCTAATAAAGTAGGTTTTGGTAGAAAAGAAATAGATTATTGTTGCAGAGGAATTTACTCTCAACATAAAAATTACATTTGGAAATATAAGGAGTAATTTAATATGGCACAGATTCCAAGTAGCCAAGGTGCGCCTCAGTTCTCGAATATTGCTGCCCAGGACGCATTGCCGCTAATTGGTTCATTATCTAGGGAAAATGGACAAACAGTCCTGAATTACATAGATGCTGAACTGGCTAAATTATTTGAAGATAGAAATATCTTGTTAGCTGAAGGCGGAACAATAACATGGAGCACAACGACCAATAATTTGACTTTTAGTGCATCTTTAAAATTGCATATAAACTCACAAATAGCTGGAGGTTCTCCTACAGTAATAGATTTAACTAGTACAACTAGAGCTTTTTCTGCTGATAATAGAATGCTATATGCTGTAATCAATAGAATTGCAGGAACAGCTACAGTAACAGCAGATGCTACAACTCTACCTTCAGTAGTAGCTGCTAATATTGAAGTTGTATTACTTGCTAAACGTATTAGTGGACAAATCTATTTTAGAAATGGTTTTACTTTAGCAAATGGACAAACAGCAGTTTTAGGTAGACATGGATCAGTAATTGATACTGAATTTGTAATCAATGATTCTACAGATCCAACTAAACAATTAGCTTTTGATGCTGCTGGAACTACTGGTACTAAAACTACTGTCGTTAGTTCTCAGACCACAAATAGAACTTTAACTCTCCCTGATGCAACAGATATTCTAGTTGGTAAGGCGACAACAGACTCTCTTTCTAATAAACAAGTAGCTTATTCATCAAGTACAGATTCTTCTACAACTGGAAGTAATACTACTTTAGCTTCATTTACAAGTGGTGTTGTTCGTTTAACTAATGCTTCTTTAGTAAGTTTAAGCGGAATTCCTGGAGGAACTACAGGTTTATCTGTAATCATAGAAAATAAAACTGGTAATTCAATTGTTGTTAATAATGAAGAAGCGACAGCTACGGCAGCTAATAGAATTCAAACTGGTACTAATGGCAATATTTCAATGGCCAATAATGCTTCGTTTTTATTCGTTTATGATGCTACTACTAGTAGATGGCAATTAGTTGGCGGAACAGGTTCTGGTTCTGGTAGTGGTTCTGGAAAGAATTATTTATCTGCAATCACTACATCTCAAAGTTCTACTCCTAATACTGGAAACGGAGATTTTTCTTCAGGTTCTACTACAGGATGGAGTTTGGGTACAGTAGGAACATTGACTAATAATATTCCTACAGGAACTCCTACTTTTGGTTCAGGGGCTTCTGGAAATTTAAGTATTTCTACAGTTTCTTCTGGACAATTAGCAGGATCTTATTCACTATCTTATGCATCTTCTGCGGCTACTACTCAAGGTAATATGCTTGCTTCTGATGCTTTTTATATTGATACAGAAGATCAAGCTAAAGTTTTAAGTTTTAAATTTTATTATAAAGCTCAAACTAATCCCACTAATGGTAATTTCTCTGGAACTAATTCTAATAGTTTTGCTATTGCAGCTTGGGATGTTACTAATAGTGCGTGGCTTCCTTTAACTGGTAATTTTAGTATGACTCAAAATAGTGGCGTAGGTATAGCTTCTGGAACATTTCAGACAGCTAGCAATACTACACAATTAAGATTTGTAGTTTATAATGCTAATGCTTCTGCTGGTGCTATTACAATGTATTTTGACGATTTCTTTGTTGGTCCTCAAATTATTCCGCAAGGCGCAGTTACTACTGATTGGCAAGTTTATACTCCAACCGTGGCAGGACAAGGAAGTGCTACTTTTTCTTTCAATACTGCGTATTGGAGAAGAGTAGGGGATGATTTAGAACTTAGAGGATTTTTAGCAACCAATGCCGCTGGAAGTGGGGCCTCTAATTTAACTTTATCTTTACCATCCGGCTTAGTAATGGATACTGCAAAAATTTCAGCAAGTTCTCCTACAGTATTACCTGGATATGGTACTATTTCTAATCCAAATAATACATTTATTATGCCTTCTGGAGCAAGTACTACTACTATCTTTTTCTATAAAAACGGTACTGCATTACAAGTTTTAACTGGTTCTGATTTAACTTCTTCTACTTCTATAGAATGGGCTATAAAGGTCCCTATTACTGGTTGGTCTTCTAATGTCCAAATGTCAAGTGATACTGATACTAGAGTTGTGGCCTTATCTGCAAATGCAA
>FRDC01003083.1_pt1 | contig 31652 bp, 48 predicted proteins | sample 1106171 | NCBI WGS metagenome assembly FRDC01 (sample SAMEA3930566, study PRJEB13176) | freshwater metagenome | biome: Drinking water system; feature: drinking water; material: water | place: Singapore | collected 2014-12-20 | reverse complement strand
GTTCGAGCGTTTCTGCGCGACTTCGTCACGCCTGGCGCCAAGGTCCTGGATCTGGGATGCGGGTTCGGTCTGTATGCCGGGCTGGTCGAGTCTTTCGGCGCGTCGTGGTCCGGCGTGGACTTCTGCGATGGAATGCGGGATTTATGGCAGACACGCGGTGGCGGACATGGCACGTTCCATGTCTGGGACGTGCGGGACGCAAATGGCCTTCTCAAGATAGTCGGCCAGCATGACGTCGTGATGCTCGGATGCATCAGACGGATCCTAGGCGTAACTCCCGATCAGATGCGAGATCGGTACTTGCCGCTGACCCGGTACGTGCTCGGCAACATCGAGGCGTCCGAGTGTCACGTGTGGGACGTGTACGGAAACCTTGTGACCTGGAGGCCAACATGAGCACGGTCATGATCCAGTGTGCGGACTGCGGTCCGCTCGAGAGCATCGTGTCGATGTTCCACGCCATCGGATGGCAGTGCCTGATCCCAGACGCGTCGCTGCGAGCGCGGCTCATCTCGGCCGGCTGCGACACGGTCCTGGATCCTGAGTTCCTGTTCCGCGAGATGGGCTACGACCGTCCGCAAGGGGTCGTGGCGTCCGGCGATCTGGACTCGGTTGACCTGTACGCAGACGTCAAGGCGCACCGCAACGGTCCTAAGGTGTGGGAGATCGCGCCAAGGCTCAAGGGCCGGACGATGTGGTACCGGATCAACGGCGGCATGCCGGAGATCACCCCGCAGGGCGGCGACGAACTGCACTTCGAGATGCCGATTATCACGCCCAATGTGTTCTACCGCGATGACCCCACGAGCTATGCGGACTACACCGGGAATTTGAGTGGTGAAAATTGGGGTGGGCTGGCATACGTATGCTGGCCTCCTTTCGCGCGGGCCACCGAGTTTCTCGACGTTGCAGCCGAAGATCGCTCGCAGCCGCCCGTGTGCCTGATCCACAACGTGAACGGCTGGGGATACCGAGACCTCGTCGAGCCGCTCCGCGACGCGGTGGGGCTCAAGTGCTTCGGCTCCCACGGCAGCCCGGATGGGCTCGTTGCGCACCGAGACGTCCTGGACCTGCTGACGAAGGCGCGCTGCATGGTGCACCTCAAGAGCAACGATTGCCCTGGCTACTCGCTGTACGAGGCCATCTTCGCCGGCTGCCCGCTGGTCGTCTCGCGCCGGCTGATCAAGCGGATGCGCATGCAGGAGCTTTTCGTCGAGGATGAGACATGCCTGTGCTTCGACGTCGAGGGAGACTCGCGTGGCTGCGGGCCGCTGGACGTCGAGAAGTGCACCGTCGAGGTTCGCGCCGCGATCGACATGCTGGCGGACGATCGCATCGCGGAGACGCTCGCCGACAAGGCTCTCGACCGGCTGACGAACCTGATCTGGGACGAACACCGGGACGCTGACGACTTCGCGGCGTTCGTAGGGACACACCTGTAACACAAGACCGTAACACGCGACAGTAACACGCGATTGAGCCAAGATGGCACCGCTCGAGTTCGACGCAGCATACGCGACCCTGCCAGGCAACGGCTGGCTGACCGAGGACGAGGCGCGCCTGCTCTGGGACGCGGTACCGCTGCACTCCGACGTGGTCGAGATCGGCACGTACCACGGTCGATCGGCGTGCCTGCTGGCGCACCGGCTGGCGCACTTCGCCGGCAAGCTGTTCTGCTGCGACCCGTTCTTCGACGGTCACCACTTCACGGACCTGGGCGAGGGCGTGGCGGCCTACCGCGAGGTGCGAGAGCTGCTGGGGAGCATCCTGCCGGCCGAACGGTTCGCCGTCCTGCCGTGTCGAGACGAGGAGCTGGCCAGGCTCATCGGGCACCGATCGTTCGGGCTCGTGTACTGCGACGGTGATCACTCCTACGAGGCGACGCGCGACACGCTCACGGCCTGGAGCCAGCACGCGTTCCGGCTGGCCGTGCATGACTACGCCGAGGCCGGCGGCGGCGCCGAGGTCAAGCGCGCCGTCGAGGACGCGCTGCCGGACTGGCACGTCTCGCGCAGGGCCGGGCGCATGATCATCTTGGACAGGACCATCCTCCAGGAGTCGAAGTGATGCCTCGTGCGCTGATCACCGGCGTGACGGGCCAGGACGGATCGTACCTGGCCGAGCTGCTCCTGGCGCTCGACTACGACGTCTGGGGTTTCGCTCGTCACAGGGCTGAGCCGGACCACCCGCACCTGGTCTACGCCAAGCGGTCCGACCGGTTCCGGCTGCTGACCGGAGATCTCCTGGATGCCTCGTCCATCGAAGCGGCGGTGATGGAGTCCGAGCCGGACGAGGTCTACCACCTGGCGGGCCACACGTTCGTCGGGGACAGCTGGGACCGCGCCGAGCACGTGTTCATGGTCAACTGCGTCGGAACCCAACGAGTCCTCAGGGCGGTCGAGCAACATGCGCCGTCGGCAAAGTTTTATCAGGCTAGCACCAGCGAGATGTTTGGAAACGCTCCGGCGCCTCAGAGCGAGGCTACGCCGTTCTCACCGTGCAGCCCATACGGGGTAGCCAAGCTGGCGGCTCACCAGCTGGCCGTCGACCTGCGCGAGCGCGGCAAGCTGTGGGTGTCCTGCGGCATCGCGTTCAACCACGAGTCGCCTCGCCGCGGGCGTGAGTTCGTGACGAGCAAGCTGGCGTCCTACGCGGTCGCCGACTGCCTCGCCGATCGGCCGCTCCCGCCGCTCAAGGTCGGCAACCTGATCGCCAGGCGCGACTGGGGCCACGCGCGCGACGTGGTGTACGCGATGAGGTCCATCCTGGCGCTCCCGGAACCTGGCGACTACGTGATCGGCACGGGCGTGTCGACGTCGGTGCTCGAGTTCGCGCAGATGCTGGGCATCGCGCCAGATCGCCTGGACTGTGATCCCGCCTGCATGCGCCCGCGCGAGATCATGGAGCTGCGCGCCGACGCCCGCAAGCTCAGAGGTGCGACCGGCTGGTCTCCGAGCGTCACGGTCGAGGAGCTGGCCGATGAGATGTTCACCGAGCTGGCCGCGAAGCACAGGCAGGATGCTGCATGCGACGGCCGTTGAAGCTGGCGGTTCTAGGCAGGGCTGACCCGACCGGCCTGGGCGCCATGACGGACGACTTCTGCCGGGCGATGGACCCGGAGCTGGTCCTGATCGTCGAGTACAACTCTCGCGGCCCGACAGACCACGGACTGATCCCGAAGTCGATCGTGCTGCCTCCGACGGAGCTGCGGTTCTCCGAGTTCTGGGCCGACATGCTGGACGGGTTCGACGCCCTAGTGGGATTCGAGACGTTCTATGAGCCGGCCGTGATGGACGGCGCGCGCATGGCGGGCTGCAAGACGGTCCTGTTCCCGATGTGGGAGTGCACGCAGCCCTGGTGCGACGCGGCCGACGTCATGGTATGCCTGAGCCCTGCGGACGAGCGCAAGTACCCGCAGGGAGTCTCCATGCGATGGGCCGCGGACCGCACGCGCTTCACGCCTCGGAAGGTCGCCTGGCCGCCGCACCTGATCCAGCACAACGCTGGCACGCTGGGCCTGAACGACCGCAACGGGACCAAGCAGGTTCTGGCCGCCGCGAAGTACCTCGAGGGCACGGGCTGCGCGCTGCTGATCCGCAGCCAGGAGAAGCTGAACCCGGACTGGCACTCGCCGCACGCCTACTACGCCGGGCCGGTCGACGTCCGCGAGGACCTTTGGCAGGATGTGGACCTGTTCGTGTTCCCGCTGCAGATTCCCGGCCTGGCGCTGCCGCTGGTCGAGGCCGGCTCGTGCCAGATACCGACGGTGATCACCGACATCGAGGAGCGCTCCGACCATCCGATCGCCTACCGCGCGCCGGTGGCCCAGCATCACACGAAGAACATCGGGCACAACAAGGTGACCTACCACGTGGCGGACGTCGAGGCGCTGGGGACGATGCTGCGGGCGATCGCCAAGGGTGAAGTACCGAAGCGGACGCCGCCGTCTCCGCCGACATGGGAGCAGTTCGCGGCCAGGTGGCGCCGCGAGGTCGAACCAAGGATCACGTCCGGTCTTTGATGACGTTCTGGAACGCGACCATCTCGCGCCACACCTCGTGCAGCGCATCGCCGTATGCCTCGCCGCCCTCGATGCGTGCTGCGCGAGCGCTGACGGCGTCCTTGAAGTTGCCGTAGTCGACGTCGCTGGCCAGCAGTTGCGCGAGCACGATCCACGCCGCCTTGCTGATGATCATCCTGTACCCGTAGTCACGAGTGACGCCGGACTTCAGGATCGCGGAGTTCCCAAGGTGATCTGGATACTTGGCCTTGAGCGCCTCGAGGTGCCCCTTCGCCCTCGCGCGGACGGCCACGAAGTGCTTGTTACCGTCAAGCTCGACGACGCTGAAGAACCCGTGTCTCGTGAACAGCCACATGGTCAGCTACCAACCTTTCTGAAACGCTTGGCCGAGATGATCTCTCCAGTGAGGTCTAGCGGTCGCTCGTCCTCGCGCGACCACCACCGATACCGCCAGCCTCGGAACCCCTTGATCGGTTCGTTGATCGTGCACGCCACGGCACCGCCTCCTCGTATCAGGTCGATGATGTACCCGCCTCGAAAGATCGGGTACGCCTGCATCCTGATCAGCGGCGCGTAGCCGACGAGGCGGCCATCGCACACGACGTACACGCGTTCGCCTGGCTTGATCGACGGCATTCCTCCGCCGGTCCTGAAGGACCACTCGACCCCGCTGTCAGGTTCTCCCGGCGCGTCGCCCTCGGCGAGCCACGCCATGAGCCCCTTGGCGCGTGGCGCGCACGGGTGCTTGAAATCCTTCGGCACGGTCACCACGACATCGCTCATAGCACTCCCTTCGGATCGTTATCAATCCCAAGACATCGGATCGATGTCTTTCTTCAGGTACAGCGGGTGTTTAGGGAACCCATCCTTCGTCAGGCCCAAGTGATTCAGACGGCGGCCGCTGGATCGAAGCATGTGCTCAACCCTGTCGCTTCGCCCTGACAACTTGCCATGCACTCCCCAGCACGCGATGATCAGGCGATCGAACGTGGTGTAGTCCATCAAGTGCGTGTCGTTTTCCGACCCTACAGGTTCGATCGGCCCTCTAAGGTTCGCAGGGTCCGTCGATCGCAGCGCGAACAGGTTCAGCATGACCACGCCGCCGAAACCCCACGCCTTGGCATATCCGATGCAGCGTCGGATCGTCGGATCATCCTGCTGCTCATCGGCTGTCGATGGATTGAGCCCGATGAACGATGGCGGCAACGGCGCAGCATTGTCCCAGATGCGCCACAGCGCGTAGCGATAGCGTCCGCACTCCGAGAACACGGCGCCCCTAAGATCGTTGCCGCAGATCGTTATCCCCATCGTTCATCCTTACCTTGAAAGCCCCATCGCGATGCCCTCGAACTCGTCCGCTCGGAACAGCAGGCAGTGCGACGTTGCCGCAGGTGCCAACTGCACGCCCGGCAACGTGAATATCTTTTTCGCGTAGCCGTAAGATAATTTCACGCCGCGATACGTTACCGTCCACGGGCCGCGATAATTCTTGCCGTGGCACAGCGGGCACGACGGGTCGCGTACCGTGTTATCGTCGATGTCGTAATCCATCGCATCCACTTCCGCCTTGATCTGCGGGTCCGTGAAGTCCGGGTAGTGCTCGCCCAAACTGATGCGCCGATCGTCGCATAGCGGGCAGATTCCGCAACTCCACTCGTTTGGTTTGTCCGTCAATTCGCTGATCGACGGCAGGCCCTCGACGCTCCACTGGCCCACTGGCTTGTACGTCTCCCAGGCCGCTATCACGTTTGGCAAGCGCGCTTCTCCGTCCGTCTCTGGCGCGACAAGCGACGTGCGGCAAAGTATCCGGCCATCCGTAGCGTACCCCAAATCGCCATACAAGAACGGCTTTTCCAAATCCCATCGACCCATCCATTGGTCGTGCCGCACGAACTGCGACAACAGCGCTTCGCGGTCGATCTCACGGCGCAGACTGATTTGCGGCACCATTGCCACGGCGGCCACGGTTTTCAGGAATTGTCTGCGTTGCATCATTACACCTTGCAGTATCGCTTGAGGAACTCATCACGCGGAACGTCGTTCTGGCCGAAGAAGTTCAGCCACACGGTCTCGACGTCCTCGAAGCCCGTCCACTCCATCTGGTCGAGCGGGAACAGGGCCATCTTCTCGGCCTTGAGCAACATTCGGTCGATCCACTTCACCGCGTCGATCGCCTCGACCGTCCAGTCCACGTACAGCGCTTTCCAGATCGCTGCCTCGACTCGCTCCTCGATCGTTCGCAGCTCTGGCAGCATGTTCTTGAGCGGTTTCACGATGTCGCCGATGTACGCCTCCGCTGCGTCGTGCAGCAGGCAGCATCGCTGGACGCCTTTGTCGTAGCCTAGCTCCTTAGCCAGGTCGGCCGCGTGACACGAGTGCTCCGCCACGCTGTACCAGTGTGGATCGGGCAAGCAGCCGCCGAACCGGCAAATGTTCCCAAGCGCGATGGCTATATCGCAAATAAACACATCTTGCGGTCGCGGGTTCGCAAGGTCGAAGTAATGACCATCAGCCGTGATCATCTTGTTTCCGAGGCAGCCGAACGTGTCGATGGACATCGTGATCCTCTCGTTAGTGGTGCACGTACTCTCGCGAGGCGTCGCCGTCCGGGCGCCTGCGCCCCGTCGTCGGGTTCCTGAACCACCCGGTCGGTTCTCCCTCGCCGTCCCACGCTAACATGCTGCGTACCGCAGCCTCCGGCGTGTCGTATCACCAGCCGTCGTCGTACCAGTTCGCTCCAGCCGGCCCGATCATCAGGCGCGCCGTGCCCATGATGAGCGTCACCACCATGAGCTCTCGGCCGTCGTCCAGCAGCCGCCTGATCGCCAGCAGGTGCGAGGCGCGTATCAGGCCCACGAGGCGACCGACGGAGTTCTCGTCCGTCCCGAACTGGCCGAGCACGGTGTGGCCGTCTACGTGGTACGTCACTAGGTCGAGCATCAGTGCCTCTTCTTGAACTCGTCGATCAGCGCGAACACGTCGCCTATCGCAGGCACGTACTCGGCCGCCGGCACTCGCAGCGTGTGGTCGATCCGTTCGATAAGCTCTAACGCCTCGACCAGGATCGTTCCACGAGGCGCGGACTCTTGCACCAACGGCCGGCAGATGGCTTCGATGATCTCCTCCGCCGCGGCCTTCGAGGTGGACTCGGCATCCTGGCCCTTCGCGATGTGCGTCATCAGGCACTGCTCGATCGACAGCTTGAGAGCTTCCTTCATGAGAGTCCTCCTAGGGTGACGGGTTCTTGGCGATCCATATCACCAGGTCCATCATCTCGTGGTTCTCTGGATCGCGCACCTGGACCTCCGCGTCCACGAGGTACGCCAGCACGTTCTCCCGCATCCTGGGGCTGAAGATAGGCGTACTAGTCTCGCAGCACGTGCACAGGGCATCAGCGAACTTACCGAGCCACTCGTAGTCGATCTCATCGCCCTGGACGTGTTGGAAAACCTGCGTCACGAACAGCAGCATGATGCCGCGAAAGTCCTGCTGCTTGATGCGATGGCAGTACGCCACCGCCAGGCGCTCGACGTTCTGGGCGGTCGCCTTCAGGGGTGGGTGGTTCATTCCAGGTGGTCTCCGCTGACGGCGTAAGGTTCGGCCTTCGGATCGTCGCCTTCTGGCTCGGTCCACTCGTGGCCGGCGTTCTCTACGGCCTGTCGCCACAGGCCAGCCAGGTCGGGAGGCAGGTGCGCCACGGTGTCCGCGTGCGTCGGGTCCCGACCGTACTTGATCTTGAACCGCATCATGTAGAACAGTGACCAGAGGTTGTGGCCGAGGTGCTCTTCGTGCCTGCTTGCGCACATGGCGCACGTGCCTCGCGCCGCCGGGAGAATCTTGAGGCTCACGTGGTCTTCTCCGATCGCGCGTACAGCGCGAATGAATCCAGCAGCTCGCACGCGCAGCTGTGACACAACCGTAGCCCCTCGACGTCCGCGATGTGCTGGCCCTCCTCCGGGCCGTCATCGTAGTACACAGACGCCACGACGTTCCTGGCCGATCCGTGCCCGCACCGCCGGCATCGCTCCGGCAACCTGTTCTCCGGCATGTGTCCTCCCTACGTCCGCAGCCGGCATCGACCACAGACCATCAGCACGCCCTGCGGCAGGACGCGCTTGTACCTGGCCGACCTCTGGCAGAAGTGGCACCGCGCGGCGGCGCCGTTTACCACGTCCAGCTGGTCCTGGAGATCGGCCACGTGGCGCTCGAGCCGGTCGACCCGATCGACCAGCTTCTCGACGAGCGTGATCATGTCCCCGAACCGCATGGCCGGGATTGTACCCTGTCGCCGCCGGCGCCGTGGGTGATTTTTTCTTTGCGTAGGACGCAAATGTATCAAAATGATCTATTTGAAAACCACGTGAAACTAGGGGTTTTCGCGCGTTCGGCGCCAGGAACCAAAAACGGCGGGAGGTCGCCAGGAGAAACTAGGGTTCCAATCTTCGGCCGTCTGCGGTAGAGTCTCGGCGCCCGCAGGGAGGTCTACCGCGATGGTGACCGCGGGCAGGGAAGTCGCCCGGAGTGCAGGGCCAAAGCATGACGCACTGGATGCCTCGAAAGAACCTCTTGCGCGCTAGAGCTGCCGAACGCGCGCAAAAGAGTGGCGGCGGCCGAGTTAGTGACCAGGCCGCCGCCAAAGCAACTCTTGACCGGAGTTGCGGGCATTCTAGCACATAGGACCTCGTTGTCAACGGTCACGGCATAGGCGCGCCACCGAGCCCGGCCGAAGAGGCCCCCAACGGCGCTATACCGCGGCGCTGCCCGAACAGGGCGGCCACGCCGGCCTCCAGCAAGCCGGGGTCGCGGGGAGTGGTTTCCGGCGACAACCCCCGAAGCACGGGGCGTCTAAAATCTCAGCCAGGGGATGCGTCCCCTGGTCACAGAGGCCACGGCGTAGCAGTCGTGGCTCGCCAGGATTCCGCCACCAGCCACGGCAGGCTGGGGTAAGATGGTCGCTCGCAGGATGGTCACGCTGTCGGCACGGACGCCGGACGTGCGGTGGGCTAGGAGATTGTGCCGCACGGGAAAAAACAATCGAACGGGACCAGGGGTCAGTGCGCGCGTGGAGGCTAGCGCATCGTTCGAGCCGGGTCGTTGAACCAGGCCGGCAGCGTGCCTCGGGCCTTGGTAGGAGGAGTTTCCTTGAGAGTGGATGCAGCGTCCAGCGTGGAGCGCAGCGGGTCGCGTGGTTCTGGGGAGGCGCGCACGGCGCTGGTTAGAGGAACAGGGCGCACTGCGCGCCTAGGATCACTGGTCGCGCGCAACGATCGAATCTGACTGACCGGAGGACGAGATGCCGAACTTGTACATGACCATGATCCTGTGCCGTGGGAACCTGTTTCCAGATAAGGAGCTGACGATCGCGCAGCTGTCCAAGAAGCTGGAGGCGACGAACATCTGCGAAGCACTTAGGCCGATGCCGCCAGAAGTGCAGTCTGTCGGCAAGGTCTCGATGAAGGAAGGCACGTACCTGGAGCGCGATATGGTTCGTGTGTCCGACGAGGAGCGCGCCGAGCTTGTGAAGAATTACGGGCACGATAACTGGTACGATTGGGCGCTGGCTAACTGGGGCGCCAAGTGGGGCGCGAACATCATGGGCGTGTTCGAGTGCGGAGGCGATTGCCGTCCGATCGCGATCACGATGAGCTCTGCGTGGTGCGCTCCACACCACATGCTTCCGACCATCGCGATGTGGTTGGCTAAGACGTTTGGGTTCCAGTACATCACGTTCATCGGGCACAACCCTTACGATTGCTCTGTGATGATCTTGTGGGAGGGGCGGCACGATCTTGAGGTGGCTCAAGACGTCATCGAGGTCGCAACCAAAGACGCGGAGGCCAACGATGGCTAAGTACTACGTCAAGACCTATGACATCGATACCGGGATGTTCACGCCGCAAAAGACTGTCCGCTGCGGCCCGTACACGCTATTTGGCCTGCGGAAAGCGATACGGAAGTTGCGGAACCTGTGCTACGACGCCTGTCGTAGTGACCCGAGCGTGCTGGTGTATCGGGAGGACAAAGCATGAGACCATCCAAGGTGATCGCCCATCGTTCGCACGTAGGCGCCGACGTACTGATCGGCTACGAGTTCTCAGGCGGGCTGTCGATCGTTGGTCCAGCCAGGCTCTACGGACTACGGTTCCAGAACAATGATGATGAGAGCGTGCGGTGCGCGGTGAAATTGCTTAAAGATGGTCTGGTGCTCATCGACACGGACCTTGCGCCGAAAGCAGTGTACACGTGCCTCGACGTCTTCATCTGTGGACCTGATGACACGGTCGTGATCACGGGCGAAGGGTGGGTGACAGTCGAGCGTAGGGGCGAAGGTAACCAGGGGCTTTGACTAGGAGGATTCCATGAGACGAAAGCTACAGATCGAAAGACTAGAGGCCCGCGAGTTGCTGGCCCAAAACGTGTTGCTGGTGCTGACCGACGACCAGCGCGCCGACACGATGCACGTGATGCCCAAGACGACGGCCATCCTGGGCACGGCATACGAACAGGCGCGCGTGACGACATCGCTCTGCTGCCCGTCGCGGGCTAGCATCCTCACCGGCCAGTACGCCAGCAAGCATGGCGTACACTCGAATGCGGCGCCGGATGGAGGATTCGCACAGTTCAACGACTCTCTGACGATCGCCACGGTGCTCGACGATGCGGGCTACAACACGGGCTTCGTCGGCAAATATCTCAACGGCTACAAAAAAGTGGACCCGACCTACGTTCCGCCAGGATGGGACACGTGGCAAGCGTTCGAGGAAGCGCAAGGTACACAAATCTACCGCATGTACAACTACTGGCTGGCGAACGTCATTGACGGCGTGGTCGGCCCTCACGAATGGCACGGGAAGGGCAACGCTAATTACTCGACGGACGTGCTGAGCCAAAAAGCCGTGGACTTCCTCATGCGCACGGAAGCCAACGACGCGCAGCCGTGGTTTCTGGTTGTCGCGCCGACCGCAGGGCACGAGCCGTACACACCGGCGCCGCGCCATCGGTACACGCCGGTTACTTTGCCGCCCGAAAGCCCGGCGTTCAACGAGGCGGACGTTAGCGACAAGCCTGGATGGGTGCAGGCGCAGCCACTATTGACCAGCACGGAGATCGCCACGATCAGGACCCAGCGGACGAATGAGCTGCGAATGTTCCTGTCCGTGGACGACATGGTTCAGCGCCTCTATGACACGCTCGTTGCCAACGGCGAATGGGCTGATACGCTGGTGGTCTACACTTCCGACCACGGCATTCAGCGCGGAGAGCACCGGCTGAAGATAAAGAACGTGCCCTACGAGGAATCGCTGCGCGTGCCGCTGCTGACGAACCGGCCGGGGAACGTGTCGGACCTGGTGCTGAACATCGACCTGGCGCCGACGTTCGCTGCCGCGGCCGGAGTGACCATGCCGACGGCCCACGGCGAGGACATCCTGGACGGCGTCACGCGGACGGATTTCCTTGTCGAGGGTTGGTCAGCGTTGGCGGGCATCTACGTGGGCTTGCACACGGGCGACACAGTGTTCATCGACTACGCTCAGTTCGGTGTGGAGTATTACGACCTCACGATCGATCCGTACCAGCTCGACAGCGACACGACCAGCGTGGACGTCGCTGCCAAACGCGCACGGATTCTCCAGATTCAGTCCAGCCTGTAGCGAGTCGTCACCATCATCGGACAGGAGGTTGCGGATGAGGTCGTACATCGCCGTAGCGTGTTACACGACCGACGCGCTACGGTACTGCGGGACGTCGGAGAGCAAGGCGGCGTCGGCGCTCGAGCCTGGCACTCAGTTCGGCCTTGGCGAGACGGCGCCGCAGGCGATCCAGGCGTGTCACGACAACTGTCGATATGCCAGGCTGGTCCAGGGTCTGTCGATCGCGCGGCGCGGCGTCGCGCTCAAGTAGGAGGAGATCGATGGGCGAGACGAGTGGGATAGAGTGGACGGATTGTACCTTCAATCCCTGGATCGGCTGCACGAAGGTGGCCGTGGGCTGCAAGAACTGCTACGCCGAGGCATTCGCCAAGCGCTACAACAAGGCTGCCTGGGGTCCGCATGGTACGCGCGTCAAGACCAGCGATGAGTACTGGCGACAGCCGCTCAAGTGGAACAAGCAGGCCGAGCGCGATGGGCTGCGGCGCCGCGTGTTCTGCGCCAGCTTGGCCGACGTTTTCGAGGATTGGAACGGCTGGATCGTAGATCATCACGGGGTCCGGTTGCATCGCTGCTGTCAGTGTTTTCGGCAGTGGGCATCGGACGAGCGTAACGATCCTATCAAGCGCGCGAGGTGGCTGTGCGAGTGCGGCGAGGTACAAGGGGAACACACGCGGCTGACGATGCACGAGCTGCGTCGGGACCTGTTCGGGCTGATCGACCAGACGCCGTGGCTGGACTGGCTTCTGCTCACGAAGCGCCCTGAGAACGTCCGGCTTATGATGGCCAACTGGCTCAAAAGCCGGTGCGGCCCGGAGTCGCCGATGGGAGCTATGCTGCCAGTGCAAAATCTGTGGCTGGGCACGAGCATCGCTACTCAAGAGGACGCTGACAGGAACATCCCAGAGTTGCTGAAGTGCGGCGACTTGGCTCGCGTGCTGTTCGTCTCGGCTGAGCCTCTTATGGAACAGGTCGATCTGCGGAACTACATGAAGCACCCCGCCATGCCGGACCACATCGTGAAGCCGTACTCCGTGCCGGTCGAGTATATCCCCGTGGTTGGGATCGACTGGCTGATCATTGGCGGCGAGAGCGGACCCCGCGCCAGGAGTTTCAACCCCGCGTGGGCCGTGAAGATCATCGATCAGTGCCGCGACTCTGGAGCGCGCGTCTTCGTGAAGCAGCTTGGTTCGTCCCCGTTCGCGCTGGACCTTAAAGACCCTAAGGGCGGAAACATCAAGGAGTGGCCCGACCGGCTGCGCGTGCGGGAGTTCCCAGAATCGCCCGCGCCACCCTGATCGAGTCGTTAGAATCTAGGCCGGTCGGGGCTGAAACAGGAGGACGCATGATGATCCCAGCAGCGAAGGTGGTGACCCATTTGACCGCGGAGAGTAAGGAGGCGTACAGCGACCGATCGTTGTACGCCGTGGAGGGCATGGACGGCCTGTACCGTCGAGTGCGCCGGACGGCGCGCGGGCTCAAGCAGAGCGAGGCCGGAAACGTCGTAGCGCACCTGGACAGCGAGGTGGTCGAGCTGCGCAGGTGGCCGGCGCTGGACATCGCGCTCAGCGCGCACGGGTACCGGCTGGTCGGGCCTGCCAGCGAGGAGGAGTGCATCGTGGCTCCCGTGGAGGCGACGCCGTGAACACGGGATCACCTGAGGCGGTTCTCTTCCGTCAGGTCATCGACAAGCTCGACAGCATCTCGGTCGGCCTGCAGTGTCTCGTCGAGAAGCTCGACGGCATCGGCGCGACGGTCTCCGCGCTGGTCGGCACGGCCCGTGTGTTCGCCGACAAGATGCATGAGGTCTCCAGGCTACCTCCCATTTCGCCCAACGTAGCCGAGGCATCGTGGGGTGCGCGTCCTGCTGGGGTAGACGTCGTGCAGCTGACGATCTCGATCCGGCAAGAGGGCGACGGTACGTGGCATCAGATCGTTCGGACGCAGGAAGGCAACTGGGTGGCTATCGAACACGATGCGCCGTTCTCGAAGGTCCTCAACAAGCTGGGGGTCACGTGGTAGCCGAGCCGAAGCTGAACACGGACGCGCCTCGCGTGATCCCGGTCGCCAAGCCGTACATACCCGTGGCCGCGCACGCCGCGGTGGCCAGGTGCTTGTCGGAAGGCCGGACCAGCGGCGGGCGGTACGTCGAGGAGTTCGAGGAGAAGTTCGCGGCGTTCCACGGAGCCGCTTACGGGGTGGCCTGCAACAGCGGGACGACGGCGCTGCAGCTTGCCTTGCGGGCCTCGGGCGTGGGGATCGGTTCGCTGGTGGCGATGCCGACGATGACGATGGTGGCCTGCGCCAACGCGGCGATACACTGCGGCGCCGAGCCGGTGCTGTGCGACAGCGAGCCGGTCAGCGGGCTGGCCGACCCAGAGCTTTGGAGGCGGTGCACGGACTTCGCGGACGTGTCCATGCCGGTGTCGCTGTACGGGCGCCCGTGCACGCTCCTGGTCCGGGACGACAAGCCGACGGTGTCGGACAACTGCGAGGCGCACGGCACGATGCTGCGCGGGCGCGCCGCGGTGTTCAGCCTGTACGCGAACAAGATCGTGCAGACCGGCGAGGGCGGAATCGTCATAACGAACGACGAGGAGATGGCCGCGCGCATGCGGTCGCTGCGGGCGCACGCGTTCAGCCCGGACGAGCACTTCAAGCACACGGAGCTGGCATACGGGTTCCGCATGACGGCCATGCAGGCGGCGCTGGGCACGTCGCAGGTTCATGAGCTGAGCTCGATCCTGGCGCGGCGCTCGTTGCTGGCGAAGGAGTACACGACGATGCTCTACGACCTGGAGTGGCTGGAGCTGTGCCCAGGCGATCGCAGGTGGTGGGTGTACCCGCTGCTGGTGAAGGCCGGGTCTCCGGTGTCTCGCGACGAGCTGCGAGCGTTCCTGGCCGAGCGGGGCGTCGAGACTCGCACATGGTTCCGGCCGCTGCACCTGCAGCCTCACGTGTCCGGGAACCGCGGCGAGTATTTTGGGGACTCTTTGACCACCTTCCCGGTGGCCGAGGACCTGTGGCGGCGAGGGCTATACCTGCCGCTCTGGATAGGGCTGGGCGAGGAAGGGGTAGACTACGTGTGCCAGGCGGTCCGCGACGCGTTCAAGCGGTGACGCCGGCATGGACATCACGCTACCAACGAGGTTTAACGACAACGAGGCTTAAAGACTATGTCTCGCGAGCTGAAGATCGACAAGGAGTTCGCCGGGCTGTGCCCGGAGCTGCGCAAGAAGGAGTTCGCGCTCCTCAAGGAACAGATCGAGGCGTCTGGCTGCACGGACCCGATCATCTACTGGGACGGCGAGGACATCGTGGTGGACGGCCACAACCGGCTGCGCATCTGCAAGGAGCTTGACCTGCCGTACAAGACGCACGGGATGGCGTTCGCCGGTCGCGAGGAGGTCAGGCTGTGGATCATGGAGCACGCCCTCGGGCGCCGCAACCTGACGGACGCGCAGTTCTCCGTGCTGATCGGGAACTACTACGCGGCGATGAAGAAGCACCGCGGCGAGAAGACAGGGATGGGCCCTACCGCGAAGCTGATCGCGAACGAGCAGGGGATATCCGTGCCGACCGTGGTGAGGCACTCGCGGTACGCTGGGGCGCTGAAGCAGATCGCGGACACCGGCGGCCAGGACCTGGCGAAGGCGATCCTGTCCGGGGAGGTGAAGGGCCCGAAGCTGGCGATCGAGAAGGTGGCCACGAACCCGCGCGCCATCCGCAAGGCCAGGGACCTGCTGGCGGAGGGCAGGCTCAAGAACATCGCGCAGGTGTGCGAGAACGGGGCCGTGTCTCGGAAGCCGGAGCGTCCGGTGCCGACGGTCACGGCCGGGAACCAGTTCGAGACGATGGAGCACCTGCTGGGCAAGTTGGCCCGCGCGGCCGACGAGCTGCAGCGTAAGATAGGCAGCACGGTGTGCGGGAGGTCGTTCGTCGAGAAGCTGCGGTTGGCGCGGGCTGATCTGGCGGCCTGGAAGCGCGCCGTAAGGCCGTAGTTCCGACGCGTCGATTTTCGTAAGTGCGTATCTGGTATAGACTTTCAAATAGATCAAAATGATCTATTTGAAGCTGATCTAGCAGAAACCCTGGAGCAGATCATGGCCGAGCCGTGCGCGACCTGCGGCAGGCAGTCCGAGGCGCGTCTGCAGTGCGGCTGCGGGCTGTACCACTGCGGGGCGTGCTTCGACGTCCACGAGTGCCCGCGGCCGATCGAGCTGCGCCCGTACCAGCAGGAGCTTCGGGACCGCGTGCACGAGGCGATCGCGGCCGGTAACCGGCGAGTTCTGCTGGTGGCTCCCACGGGCGCCGGCAAGAGGTTCCTGGCCGTGTGGTGGTCCGCGAAGGCCACGGCGCAGGGCAAGAAGTCCCTGGTGGTGACGAACCGTCGGACGCTGGTGCAGCAGATGTTCGACGAGCTGAAGCGGTTCGCGGTGCCCTACGGCGTGGTGATGGGGGACGTGCCGACTCGCGGCGACGCTCCGGTCCAGGTGGCGAGCCTGCAGACGTTGGCGACGAGGTACCTGTTCGACAAGTATGGGATGCCGTCTGGTGTTGGTCTACCGGATGGCGATCTGGTCCTGATCGACGAGGGGCACCTCGAGGCGAAGCGATACAAGGAGCTGCTGAAGCACTACCCGGACTCTGTGGTCGTGGCGCTGACGGCGACGCCGGTGGGTCGCAACGGTCGGTCGCTGGTGGGGAAGCTGTACGACTGCCTGGTGATGGGCGCCGGCAACGCGCAGCTGCTCGCGGACGGGTTCCTATGTCCGGTGGACGTGTACGCGCCCGAGGAGCCCGACATGGAGGGCGTGAAGATCGAGCGCGGCGAGTACGTGCAGGACGAGATGATCAAGCGCGTCACGGACGTGACGGTGTTCGCGAACGTGTTCAAGGAGTGGTCTCCGCACCGCGAGCGTCCGACGATCTGCTTCGCGCCTGGCGTCGAGTTCAGCCACTGGCTGGCGAAGAAGTTCACCGAGCGCGGGTTTCCGTTCGCGCACATCGACGCGTCGACGCCGCTCAAGCTGCGCAAGAAGGTGTTCGAGCAGGTGGCGGCCGGCGAGGTGCGCGGCATAAGCTCGGTCGGGACGCTGCGCGAGGGCCTGGACATCCCGTGCCTGTCGTGCGCGATCGACCTGCAGCCGACGCTTCAGCTGCGGGACTTCGTCCAGAAGGTCGGCCGGATCAGGCGCAGCTTCGCCGGCAAGGAGCGCGCCGTGTTCCTTGACTTCGCGGGTTCGTATTGGCGGCATGGTCACCCGGACGATGACTTCCCGTGGGACAAGCTGACCGGCAAGATGACGATCGGCGCCCTCGTGGGGAAGTTGCGGCAGCAGGGGAAGCTCAAGGAGCCGCTGCTGTGCGCGAAGTGCAACGTGGTGCGCCGGCACGGGCCGGTGTGTCCGGCGTGCGGGCACCGTAGCGGGATGATCACGGTGCGTCGGATCAGGATGCTCGACGGCAAGCTGAAGACGACCACGAAGAAGAACAAGGCGCCCGAGGAGCGCAAGCGCGATTGGCAGCAAAAGAACTGGACCTCGGCGCTGTTCCGCGCGGCGTACAGCCACAGGACGGTGGCGCAGGCGAAGTTCTTTTACCGGGAGCGGACCGGCGAGTTCCCGCCCGACGGCCTGAAGGACATGTTCCCTCCCGACAGCCTGGAGTGGCAGAGGCGCGTCGTGGACGCGATACCTTGGATCGGCGCCGCGATCGCCAAGAAGTCCCAGAAGGCCGCGAAGTGAATCCGCCGCGGCGGTCACGCGCCCAGTCTATGATGGTGCCCATGCTAGAAGCGACCCCTGAGAACGTGGCGGCGAGCGCGATGCTGCTGTGCGACCGGCTCGACGCGCGGGTGGAGCACATGGCCGCGATCGCCTCCGTGGTGATGCACGCTGCGAACCGCGCAGGCTGCGGACCGATGGACCGCGAGTGGTACGAAGCCATGCGGGAGGCGATCGTGGAGTCGTTCAGGAAGCGCGGGTCACCGCTGAGCATGTACCACGACGAGAACCTGTCTCGGTACTTCGAGGACGTGGCCCGGTGGATGGGCCAGGAGCGCATGAGGCAGATGGCGATCGAGATGGCCAGGACCATAGGGATACTACGATGCGACCGCACCTGAGCCCGAGCCAGCTTGGAACGTACCTGAAGTGCGGCGAGGCGTGGCGCAGGCGCTACGTCGAGGGCCACAAGGTTCCTCCTGGGATAGCGGCGCACATCGGGTCCGGGGTTCACGCCGCGGACCAGAGCAACTTCACGCAGAAGATCAAGAGCTACGTGGACCTGAAGCCGAGCGAGATGCGGGACATCGCCGTGGCGGGCCTGGACGCTCGGATCGAGCAGGATGGGGTGGCGATCGGCCCAGAGGATGGGACGCTGGAAGCCGTGGTGGGCGAGGCTCGCGACGTGACGTCGTCGCTGGCATACGTGCACGCGACGCAGGTTGGGCCTGCGTACCAGCCCGTGGCGGTGGAGAAGTCCTTCAAGATACCGCTCGAGCGCTACGGGATCGACCTGATCGGGTACATCGACCTGGTGGACGACAAGGGGCGGATCATCGACGTCAAGACGACCAGCCGGCGCAAGGTCCAGGATGAGGTGGACTCGAGCCTGCAGCTGACGACCTACTCCGTGGCGTACTGGCGCGAGAACAAGGCGTGGCCGTCGAGCGTGTTGCTGGACGTGACGATGAGGGACGGCGAGCGCTACACGCTGGAGTCCGGCAGGGATCACAACGACGGCGTGGTGCTGGCGTCGACGGTCGAGATGGTGTGGCGCGGCATCCAGTCCGGGGTGTTCGCGCCGGCGCCGGCCGGGAGCTGGTACTGTTACAGCATGGACACTGATTTGCTATTTAGGGATGGCTGTTGGCGTCCTGGATGGAAGGCTGAAGTTGGTGATGTGGTTGCTTGCTATGATGGACTTACAGGTCTGCTTTCTTGGCAGCCTGTTCAGCATTGCATTCGCAAGCCGTGGCGAGGCCCAATGGTGGAATATGCCGGTCGTGGGTTGAGATACAAGGTGACGCCTGATCACAAAATGCTGATTCGTAGCATGGGGAGAGGAAGATGGAGAACATCTCCGGCTGGTGATCTGGTTGGCAAGGGAAGTATTTGCTATCCAGTGTCCGCGTACTTGCCACGTCAAGGCGTCGCACTTTCGGATGATGAGATTGCGCTTTCTGGTTGGCTATGTGCCGAGGGGCACTTCGAGGATGGCAACGCTGCCGTATGTCTATATCAAAAATCGAGCGGGCAATACTACCATGAGCTTCATGCATTGCTTCAACGGCTCGGATACGGATACAAGACTTGGCATTACGATAATTGCGATAAGCTCCGAATCATTGCCGCTGCTGGACACTACGTGCGTGACAAAGTGCAGTCCACCAAGGCGGTTCCGAACTGGCTTTGGGATGCAGATGCTAGGCAATTTCATGTGTGGCTTCTTTCATTCTTAAAGGGCGATGGCAGCAATCTTAGCGGTGATTGGCACAACTGGTCTGCGAGCCAAAAAGATGAATCGTTTATCGATCAATTGCAGGCTTTGTGTTCCATTACGAGAATTAGTGCCTCCAAGGGCTGGAGTCATGGTGCTTTTCGTTTGTCCGGCCTGAGTGGGATCACGGAAAGGATCACCGAGAGTGCGAAGGCAGGAACACATTTCGTAGAATCATCGGATGAAGAAGTATGGTGCGTGACCGTGCCCACTGGATTCGTAATGACTCGGTATCGTGGTAGGACGCTCATCGCTGGGAACTGTTCACCGAAGTGGTGCGGGTACTGGGCGACGTGCCCGTTCGTGGCGGCCAGGCGGAGGGCCGGCGAGCACTGATTTTCCGCCATCCGCGTGTTGGGCGCATGGTAAGATGGTTGGTAGACCTGTCACGCAGGTCTCCTGTGATGGAACCCGAGCCGGAACGTCGTAGTCCCCATACGGCGCCCGGCCGGGTTCTTTTTCCGACCCCTTACGGAGGACGCAATGATGGCCAAGCAAGCAGCGCAGCAGCCGCAGCAGAACGCGATCTCTGCCGTCGGCCACACCCCGCAGGACGTCTACGGCCTGCTGGCGGTCTTGAAGTCGCACCTGCAGCGTGCGACCCCTAGCAACCTGGACGTGACGCGCCTGAGCGAGCTGGCGCTGATGCTGGTGCGCAAGTCGCCGAGGCTCGCGGAGTGCACCAGGACCAGCTTCGGAGGCGCGCTGATGCAGTGCGCGAAGTTCGGGCTGTACCCGGACGTGCGAGGCCAGGCGTGGCTGATCCCGCGCAAGACAGGCCCGAAGAAGCCGAACGGCGAGCGGTGGCTGGAGGCCCACTTCCAGATCGGCTACCAGGGCGCCTTGGAGCTGGCGCGGCGGAGCGGGCAGGTGACGAAGATCGAGTCGCGCGTGGTTCGCAGCGGCGACGCGTTCGACTACGAGTACGGGACGGAGCCGTTCATCAAGCACCGCCCGAGGCGCGGCGGAGACGAGCCGGGGGCGCTCGAGTACGCCTACGCTGTGGCCTGGCTGCGCAACGAGTCGGCGCCGCAGTTCCTGGTCCTGGACCGGTGGGAGATCGAGCGATACCGGGCCGTGTCCAGGAACACGGAGGACGACGATTCTCCGTGGGTCAAGTGGGAGCCTGAGATGTGGCAGAAGACGGCCGTGCTGCGTCTCGCGAACTGGCTGCCGATGTCGATCGAGCAGCGCGAGGCGCTGGAGGCCGACAGCCGTTCTGAGGCGTACACGCTCGACGTGGAGCCGTCGGTCCAGGAGAGCGAGAAGCAGAGCAAGCTGACGCTCGACGACTTCATGGGCCCTGCCCCTGACGAGACCGAGGCGCCGGCGCCGGCGGAGGCGTGATGATCCAGCTTGGGGACGCTCAGCAGGAGGCGCTCGACGCTTGCGTGTCGTCGCTGCGAGCGGGCCGGCGGTGCTTCACGGTCGGCGGCTACGCGGGCACCGGCAAGACTCACGTCGCGACCAGGCTGTTCAACGAGGTTTCTGGCGGAGCCGTGTGCGCGTTCTGCGGCAAGGCCGCGAACGTGCTGCGGAGCCGCGGTCTGCCTGCGACGACGATCCACAAGCTGATCTACGAGTACGACAAGCGGCGCCAGAGGTTCTTCAAGAAGCTCCTCCTAGACTGCGAGTGGATACTGGTGGACGAAGGCTCGATGATCGCCATCCGGCTGTGGGAGGACCTGAGATCGTTCAGGCTGCCGATCGTGGTGTTCGGCGACTGCGGGCAGCTGGAGCCGGTGGGCGACGATCCGAGGCTGATGGCGAGGCCGGACGTGCTCCTGGACCAGATATACCGCCAGGATGAGGACAGCACGATCGTGGAGTTCGCCACGGTCCTGCGGACTGGCGGGTGGTACGGCTACGGGGTGAAGGGTGACGTGACGCTGGCGCCGTCCGGGGAGTTCTGGGACGACCTGTCGTGGGCCGACCAGATGATCTGCGCGTTCAACGCCTCGCGCGTGCGGGCCAACGCGGCGGTGCGCGCCGCGCGTGGCTGGTTCGTGCCGCTGGTCACCGGCGATCGTCTGGTGGTGCTGATGAACGACTACGAGAACTGCCTCTGGAATGGGACTCAGATGGTGGTCAATGGGATCACGCACCGCTGCGATGAGTACGCGGACGTTTCGGTCGACGTGGACGACGGCCGGACGATCGAGTGCCGTGTGACGCTGGAGTACCTTGGTTCCGCGAAGGGCGTGGACCGCGAGGCGAAGTTCGCGCTGGCCGAGAGCGGGCACGTTCCTGTGGACTACGCCTACTGCGTGACGTGTCACAAGGCGCAGGGCAGCCAGTGGGACCGCGTGGCCGTGCTCGAGGAGCCGTCGTCGAAGTGGGACATGAGGCGCTGGTCGTACACCGCGGCGACCAGGGCGAGCACCGAGCTGCGGTATTTTCACGGGAGACGGTGATGGACGATCGAGAACGGGACATCCTCGGGGACGCGATCAGCCTGCTGCGAGGTCCGGCCGATTGCGACTGCTACTGCGATCGCGAAGAGGGCTGCACGATCGATGATCCGAAGTGCCACAGCCGGCAGTGCCAGGCGGCCATGAGGCGGCTCGAGGACCTCAAGCAGCCCAAGGTGACGACGATGCACCAGGACAGGCTGACGAACCCGGCCGAGCGCATCTACTTCGAGGCCGCGAAGAAGCTGGGCGAGCGAACACGAGGCGTCAACGGGGGCTACAGCGATCTGGATGGCATCTTGAACCCTGACCTGGGCTCGCAGCCGAACGGCTACTCGCACCGAGACGCAGAGGTCGTCGGCACGTTCTGCCAGTGGTTGGGGACTAATTGCGGGCGTTCGTTCGTGCACACGTGCGAGCGCGAGATCGACAAGGCGCGGGCCACGCGTGAAGCCTCGGGGGTCGGCGTGCTGGGGCCACCGTACCAGCGGATGCCGTGCGATTGGGCGGCGGACCTGGCGGACAGCATCGTGTCGCACAGATTGACTCCCGGCAGTAAGAGGTTCGCATCGCTGGTGAACGAGGTGGCGTTTTGTTTTCGACGCCTGCTGGTGGTCGTGGCGTTCTGCGATCGTTCGCTCAAGATGGACGAGGCGCTGGACGCGCTGACGTGTCGCGGCCGAGAGCCGATGATCGACGACGTGCTGGCGGCGGCGCGCGCGTTCAGCGTGAAGGTGCGAGAGCACCTTGGAAAGGTTACTACCAAGGAGTGAGCGAGGATCATCATGAGCGATGACGCACCGCGACCAACGGACAGTGATCAGGTCGCCGTTCTCAAGAAGCTGATCTACGAGCAGGACGAGAAGGGCTGGCGGCTGGACGCGACGATGGCGAGCGACTTCGTGAAGGTGTTGGCGCACATCCTGGCCGAGTGCTTCGAGGGTTCCGGGGCCGTGAACTGCGTCGAGTTCAGCGTGATGCACTCCCGGCTCGGCCCGATGGTGATGACGCTCCAGCGCTCGTGGGGCAAGACGCCGATGGAGATGTGCAACGAGGCCAAGGCTCGCGCGGCGGCATACGGAGACGCGATGATGCGCCTGATGTCTGAGCGACTGATCCAAGGTTACGCGCCGACCTGGATGAAGGGCGTGTTGAGCGGCGCGGCCGCAGACGAGTGGATCGTCGAGCGCGAGCGAGATCGAAAGCGCATCGCCGATCTGGAGGCTGAGAACGAACGGCTGCGCGGAGGCGCGCAGGACACCCAGGAGATCACGGAATGAGCTGCCCGACGTGTGGCATGACGATGCAGTGCGTGAACGTGGAGGCTAGGACGTGGTGGTGCCCGAGCTGCGGCACGCTGCGGATGAGCGCCGGCCTGCAGACGAAGGAGGACGAGGTCCCGATCGTGCTGCGGAGGATCTTCCAGCACGCTGGGTGCTACGGGCCGAACGTGATGAACGACTGGCTCATCTCCGGCGTGAAGGCGTTCTTCGACGTGGCGCGCGAAGGCACCGACCAGGCGGTGCTGAGGCGTGTGTACGACATCCAGACGAACCAGGGGCTGTGGCCATGATGCCTAGAGAACAGATGGAGTACCTGGCGATCGATCCTGGGCGGCACCTTGGCTGGGCCGTGACTAAGCGGCAATTCGGTGTTATAGACCTTGGCGAAACCCTCGCGGAGCGTTTGCATAGGCTGTGGCGTGAATTGGAGGAATGGCGCCCACGAGTGGTAGCGATGGAGGACGCCGCCTACGGCGCCAAGTTCCAGTTCGCTGTACAGCTGTCCCACGCGGAGATGCGTGGCGTCGTGCGTCTGTACTGTAGACACCAATTAGTGCGCCTGGTGCTGTACAAGCCAGCGACGATCAAGGCTGCGTTCGCCGGCAGCGGCCGAGCCGACAAGGCCATGATGATCCGGGCGTGCCGCATGCGACTCGGCGTCGACGTAAAGGACGACAACGTGGCCGACGCGCTGGCGATCCTGTGGTGCGTACAGAACGGCATCGACCCGGAGCCTGGCAAGACGGCGAAACGAAAAGCGAAGGCGGCGAGCAAGCGGGCGCCGAAACTGTTTTAAGGAGCGACTACACCAGATGGACGATGCAGGGAACGCAGGCATAGTTCTTGCGAGGTGCGAAGGATGCGGGCATCTGGACAGCATTCCGGCTGGGCCGCATGCCTTGCCGAGAGCGGGCTGGCACGTCGTCTGGGGCCGGCGATTGTGTCCGAAGTGCATCGCAGCGCGCACGGTGTGCGCGTGCGGCGGCAAGAAGACCGTGCGGTCGGACGAGTGCAGGGTGTGTCATAATCGCCGCACCCCTCGAAACGCGTGGCGGGCCGAGGCCATCGAGCGGCGGCGCAACGGCGAACCGCTGGCGGCCATCGCGGCGCTGTTCGGAGTCACGAGAGAGCGCGTGCGGCAGTGCACGACGAGCGTCACGGAGAAGCGGTGCGCGTGCGGCAGGATGATGCCCGCAGGTCGCCGACATATATGCGATGCTTGCGCGGCCGCGAACAAGATCGGGTGGGACAAGTCGCGACAAACTGTGCCGTGCGAGTGTGGCGGGCGAAAGGCCTCGAAGGCCAGGATGTGCCGTGAGTGTCGTAAGGGACAAAGGCACGCCGGCCAGCGGTACCAGACGATCTTGCGGCTGTATCGAACTGGCTTGGTGTGCAGGGAGATCGCTCCGCATGTTGGCATGTGTACGCACGGAGTGTACATGGCGCTACGTGCGATGGGCGAGCCGATGAGGCCGAAGGGCAAGAGGTCATCTGGCGCCGCGATCGTGTAACGGGAGCTACAGATGGGACTGGACATTAGTTACGGAGCGTTCAACGGCTCATACCTTGGGTTCGATCGGTTTCGCGATGCCCTGTGCCGTGCGATGGGTGGCAGCTGGCCGCCACACGATGACAGCAGTCTCGACGATGAGTTCTGGTATTGGGGAGATGACTACGGCGAGGACACGCACCCTGGATTGCAAGCGCTTCTGAGCCACTCCGACTGCGATGGGATCATCCCGCCGAAGCTGTGCGCAGCGCTGGCCGACGAGCTTACAGCGCTGTTGCCGGCGTTGGCGTCGCAGGGTATCGGCGCCGGTCACATCCAGGCTGTCGGCGGTTACGAGGCTGTCGCTAAGCGGTTCATCGCTGGCTGTCGTAAGGCGGCAAAATCTAAGAAGGGACTGGCGTTCAGATGAAGACCATCACCTGGCGAACCGGCGAGCCGCAGAAGTTCGGGCGATACCTGGTGACGACGGTGGTTCCCGCGTCTGGTTTTCCAGATCTCGGATTCCGCAAAGCGCGCATCCTGGTGTGGAGAACTGGCGCGTGGTGGGATGATGAGACCAGCACGAAATGGCTAAACAAGGTCCTCGCCTGGACCGAAGTGCCGGTGGCGAGTGATGCGGACATCCTGTGTTCCCACCTTGAAAGGTACGTCGAGCGTAGCAATCGTGGCCACTCTAGCAGCGTCATTCGCGACCTAATGGTGCCGGCGCCGAAGGAGGATGCATGAGTTACTTAACACTATCGTGGCGCGTGCCTCCTCGGACCAATACTCTTCGAGCCGCATGGTGCCGCAAGAACTTCACGACGATGACCCAAGAGTTTCGCAACATCCGCGCAAAGTTTCGCGATCCCATGAACTGCTGCTTCATCTGCAAGCGACAATTTGAGGACGGCGATCCGATCGCGCTAGCGTGTTTTGAGAAGCACAACAACAAGGCACTATGCGGCACATGCGCTGACAAGTTGCTTGCCAGTGCGCCGAAGGAGGACGCATGAGTTACGAACAGCGCGGACAGCTTTACATATTCGAGTGCGACGAGTGCTTTGAAGAGCGAGAGATTAGCGGCGGCGACTTCCGCGATGCGTGGGAAGCGTTGAAGGATGACGGCTGGCGGTGCTTCCAGAACGGCGATGAGGGATGGGATCATCGCTGCGAAGAGTGTAGGAGAAAGTAGTCCATGACAGATTTCCAGCACTGGATGAACACGACCTTTATCCGGTCCGATGAACACAAGATACTAGATGGGTATAGAGTGTTGGTGAAAGCCATCCCGAACCCTGTGGAGCTTAGTGCCGCGCAGGCTTACCAGCTAGCCCTGCACTTGTTTGCGTGCTGCGACATTTTTCCGGGCGACGATAAGCCATGAAACTCGGCTGTTTTTACGTCGCTCCGCTGCGGTGCTGGTTTAATCCGGGCCACTGGAGATTCTTCGGACTATGCTACGCCTTCCGAAATCGGCCTGGCGTCGTTCCTGGGCGTTGGGGATTTGGCTTCTGCGGACTACTCGAGGTCGGAAGTCGGAACCCCGGAAATCGTCTAGGGCGATGGCTGAAGAGACTGGGCCTGTGGCGGTTCTAAGAAAGATAGGATTGGAGGCATGATGTTGACGCCACCTACCGAGATCGAGATCGCCGAAGCGATCGCAGCGACCACAGGCGTAGGCACTATCTCCGACGTGATCCGTCGCCTTGCGTTCCAGCGCGACATGCTGCGGCAGGCGATCATTCTGCATCGCGCACATAAGGCGGACGACCGCTGCATCGAGGACGACGACCGGCTTTACGAGGCGCTGGGCGACGGGATCAAGTGCGACAGGCGCGTCGGCGACAAGGATGCCATGCTGGCAAACTGCAAGCGGTTCATCGAGCAGCGATGCGAGGGCGGCGGGCCGTGGAAGTCCTACGAGGCGTTGCGAGGCGAATTGTTCAAGGTCGCTGCGGCGCTGCACCGGCTGGACGCGATTTACAGGGATGAGATGGACGAGCCGCGAGAAAGGCCATCATGGCTAGCAGAAGCCTTAGCGATTCGCATCGAGTGAAACCGTAGGAGGTGATCCGTGGCCGACGAGGTTCTGCGATTGTTCGCGACGGAGTTTCCGTCCTGCTGGTGCTGTGGGGTCGGGCCTGGCCGTCGCCGGCTCGTGAAGATCGACTACCCGGAGTGGCTGGAGATTCACCACATCATCAAGCGAGGCCGGCGCCACGATCGAAGGAACCTGGCGAGGCTGTGCAAGCTGTGCCACGACCTGGCGGAGGGACACAGGGTGCGCCACGACGGAGAGCTGCTGCCGACGCTCAACATGGCTAACGTGTTGTGGCTGAAGCGATACTGCGACTCGTGGTACTACGAGCGGTCATTCCTGAAGATGATCTACGGAAAGGCTCTGCCACGTGCCGTGCCAGCGAGGCTGCTCCTGAGGCTCCTCGGATTGTGGCCTCGCGTCAACGTCTGACGCGTCTGGTGTTGTTAAATCACGAGAGCCCGGCTAGGCTGACCTCGTCCAAGAGGAGCCAACATGCCAGCCGACCTGAAGAAGATCGTTCACCGGCGAGTCGCCGACCTGAAGCCTGCCGACTACAACCCGCGGCAGCTGACCGAGAAGCAGTTCGCGGACATCCGCACTAGCATCGAGCGGTTCGGGTTCGTGGACCCGCTGGTGGTGAACAAGCACCCGGATCGCGCGGACGTGATCGTCGGAGGCCACCAGCGTTGGCGCGTGGCCCAGGCGATGGGCCTGGAGAAGGTGCCGACCGTCGAGGTGTCGCTGGACATGGCGCAGGAGCGCGAGCTGAACGTGCGGCTGAACCGGAACGTCGGCGAGTGGGACTGGGATGCCCTGGCGAACAACTTCGACATGGGCGAGCTGAAGGATTGGGGGTTCTTGCAGACGGATTTTGATCTGTTCTGGCCGGATGATCCAACGACTTCTCCGACTGGTGTTGATCCCGATGACATTCCGGCGCCACCAGACGAGGCGGTGACCAAGCATGGCGACCTGTGGGTACTGGGCGATCACCGTCTGTTGTGCGGCGACAGCAGCAGTCCCGAGGACGTCGCACGGCTCCTTGATGGCGCGGTGATTCACCTCGTGAACACGGACCCGCCGTACAACGTGAATGTGGAGCCGCGGAGCAATAACGCTATTGCGGCTGGCTCAAATGCGCTGCCACCGTCTGCGAAGGCAAAGGTACACTTGCAGAAGAGCGATCTGGCACGTTTGCCTGGCAAGTCGAAACCAACGCATAGCAAGCTGCGACCTAAAGACCGGCCACTGATGAATGACTTCATGACGGCAGAGGACTTTGGAGTGGTCCTGCTACAGTGGTTTGGCAATCTTTCTCGATCACTTGTCCCAGGAGGAAGTTTTTACATCTGGGGTGGCTTTGCCAATTGGGCGAATTACTGCGCAGCGCTCGAAGCGAGCGGCCTTTACTTTTCGCAGGGCATCACGTGGGTGAAGGACCATCCGGTGCTTGGCCGGAAGGATTTCATGAACGACTGCGAGCACGCGTGGTATGGCTGGAAGCTCGGAGCCGGCCACAAATTTTACGGGCCGAACAACGCGCGGAACGTCTGGAACGTCAAGAAGGTCAACCCGACGTCGATGATTCACATCACCGAAAAGCCCGTCGAGCTCGCGGTGCGCGCAATGCAGTACTCGTCTCGGCCAGGGGAGCACGTTCTGGACCTGTTCGGAGGGAGTGGCAGTACCATGATTGCCGCCGAGCAGACGGGCCGGCGTGCCTTTCTGATGGAGCTAGACCCGCTGTATTGCGACGTGATCGTCCAGCGCTACGAGAAATTCAGCGGCAAGAAGGCTACGCGGCTGGAGCCGACGTCGCCCACGTGCGACGCAGTGGCGGCCGGCTGAAAATCTGGGCCACGTATGGCCTACCAACGACAACACGCCCCAACGTGGCGAACGTGGGGCGTGTTGTGGGCTAGGCTGGCCTAGACTTTGGCGGCGAATCGGCCTCGATCGGTCTTTTTGAAGCGAGAGTCCGACCCCTTGGTGGTGATCTCCTTCAGGATGGCGCTGTAGAGCGTGGCGTGCGGGGTCTTGCCGCCGGGGCTGGTCCATAGGTGCTTGGCGGCCATCGCCTCGATCATCTCTTTCGCGTTCATCGGCTGCTCGGCGTCGGCTAGGACCTTGGCCGCGGCGTCGAGCGCGCTCATCTTGGCGTGGCCGGCCTTGGGGCCGTCTGCCTTCTTGGGTTTCTTCGCGGGCGCCGTTTTCTCGCGCTTGGGCTTGTCTGCCTTCTTGGATGGCTTTTTGGTGGCTGGCATGTCGTGCTCCTGTTCACCTGAGAGGATTCGGCCGACGCGCAGGTGAGCACGCATCAGGGCCGGGTCGCGCTCTGCCGCGCGTCTGGCTGCCGAGAACTCCTCGGCTCGATCTAGGGTGGTCATGGCGGGTCTCCTGTTTGCTTCGCCAATGCGGGGATGATGCCATTGTCGCGGCGCCAATTGCAAGCGGCGTGGCGGAATCTTGTGGCGGCAATCCCAGCGGCGCCGAGCGGGTCGCGGCAATGGGCGTGACTACGGGCTGTAGTCGGTGCCGTAAGTCCAAAGGACGTCGGGACATGAAAATTCCAAGAAAAAGTGCAACGTGCTATTGAACCATCCGTATAACCGTCTATATTACCATCGTTCCTTGGCAATACGGCAGACGACGCGGGCCTGGGGGGCCTCCCCCGAGGTAGACCGGCACAACGCCCGGCCGCGAAGAGAGGAAGATTCGGGATGGACGCGAGTCGCTAACCGCCACGCCGACGGGCGCACGCTCGGCGATAGGGGTCCCGGAGACGCCGAAAAAAAAGAAGGCGGGAAGGTCGGGTGTGAGCCGATCCGAGGAAAACAAACAAGCCGAAAACGGCGCGGTCGAACGATCGCGCCGTTCGTCGTTGGGTGGCACCCAACGGCCCGATGATGGCAAGCCAATACAGGAGACGAACGATGAAGTACCGAATCGAGTTCTGCGCCGATTTGATGATGGTTCAGGACGAGAACAACATGGGCTACGACGCCCACGTGGTCGAGCCGGGGCGCGACGGGGTGGTCGCGGCGATGTAACTTTCAGACACAGGAGACTGACGATGGCTGCGCATACGTGGACGTTTGGGGTCGAGATCGAGTGCTTTGTTCCGGCCGAGGCGATACGCGAGGCCCGCTGGGTGATTGGCGCGTACCACCACGGCATCCAGGCGCCGAACCTGCCGGCTGGCTGGAACCTACAGCGGGACGGGTCGCTATCGGGGTCGGATGCCGTCGCGGTCGAGGTGGTCTCGCCCGTCCTGCTGGGCCTGGACGGCCTGACGCAGGTCGAGACCGTGATGGCGACGCTGCGGGCGATGGGGGCGAAGGTAAACCACACGTGCGGGTTCCACGTGCACGTTGGGTTCGCCAATCGGACGGTGGCTGAGCTACGGAGGGTCGTATGCATGGTGGCCTCTCAAGAGCACGCCCTGTACGCGATCACCGGGTCGCACAAGCGCGAAGGCGGTCGGTACTGCTGCTCGGTGCGCGATTCTCGGCTGCGGGTGTTCGAGGAGGCCGCGAAGGAGAACATTCGCGACTACGAGTGCGACTGCGATCGGATGCGGGTGCTTAACCTCCTCAACATGTTTTACGGCAGCAAGCGGACGCTGGAGTTCCGGGTGTTCGGTGGGACGCTGAACGGCATTAAGGCCTGCGCGTACATCCAGGTCGCGATTGGTCTGGTCGACAAGGCGGTTCGCGCGAAGGTGGCGGTGCCATTCGATCCGCGGCGCCGTAGCGACCGGGACCGGACCAGCGCGTTGTACGCAGGCGGCCAGGGGCGCGTCGCGCTCAATCGCCTGCTGATGACGCTCGGATGGCAGGCCGGGATGCGGATGCCCGAGGCGTATGGCCTCCTGCGGGAGGAGTTGCGGCTGCCGTCCTGCAAGGAGCTGCGGCGGCTGGCCGACAAATACGATGCTGAATTGGCGACCGCGTGACGATTCGCGCCGCGCCGGCTCCCGAACGGAGCCGGTCGGCCTGCACCGTCGCAGGGTATTCTTCACAGGAGACAGACAGATGTGTGGACTTTTCGGGTTCGTGGGGCGCGCCCCAGACATGCGAGAGCTGATCGCGATCGCCGAGCAGACGGCGGCCACGCGCGGCTGGCACGCGTGGGGCATGGCGTGGATCGACGATCGCGGGCGGCTGCGGTCCTACAAGGCGCCTGGGCGCCTGGACCGTTGCACGCTGGCGGAGGCGGCCGGGGCGCGAGCGCTGATCGGGCACTGCCGGTTGGCGACGCACGGGTCGGCCGAGGCGAACGCCAACAACCACCCGCACGGGTGCGACGGCGGCTGGCTGGTGCACAACGGGGTCATATGGGGACACCAGCAGGTCGCCCGCGCGAACGGGCTGCTGCTGCAGACGGAGTGCGACAGCGAGGTGCTGGCGCGCCTGGTCGAGGCGTCGACAGAGACGGACCGGTGCGGGCAGTTGTCGTGGGCGATAGAGACGGCGATGGGTGAGACGGAGTCGCCGTGTGCCGTGATGGGGCTGTGGCACGACCAACTCGTGGTCGGTCGGGCCGGGAACCCGCTGGCGTACACGCGTCGGCGCGAGGGGACGTACATCGCGAGCCTGGCGAAACACCTGCCGGGCTCGCCCAAGGAGTTTACGGATTGGGAGGTAGACAGCTTCCCGGTCGCGAAGTGAGGGACACAGAACCCTGGGGCGTTTAAGGAGGCGAGCCATGAACTACGGGACATCGCTCGCCGGCAGGGCAGCGCAGGCGAACGGTCGCGCGCCGGCGAGCGTGGTGGCCGGCTGGATCGGCTGCGGGGTTACCGCGGCCTGGATCAAGCGGCACGTGGTGTCGACCGAGTGGCACCACGCGCAGGCGAACCTGGGGGGCGACGGTCGCCCGGTGGACTACTACGACCAGGCCGACGTCGTGGCGGCCTGGCTGTCGGCGAACTACGCGGCGCGACGCTCGGGCGCGATCGTGCGGCGGCGCGTACGTGCGCTGCTGGCCCTGGCGCGCGAGCAGCAGGTAGCCTCGCTGCCGGCGCCGGCGCCACTGCCGACGAAGACGATCGAGGCGGTCGAACCGGTCGGCGCGGCCGAGCTGGTGAAGCGCGAGTATCGGCGCGAGCGGCGCGGGTACACGGCCATCGAGGTACGCGTGCGGATCACGGGGGCGTTCTACAAGGGGGCTTGGTTAGTGTGGGACGGCGGTCGCTGCAAGCGGTCGTCGGTCCTGAGTCTGGTTCCATCACAGGAGACGAAGCAATGACA
>FRDC01001750.1_pt1 | contig 31706 bp, 23 predicted proteins | sample 1106171 | NCBI WGS metagenome assembly FRDC01 (sample SAMEA3930566, study PRJEB13176) | freshwater metagenome | biome: Drinking water system; feature: drinking water; material: water | place: Singapore | collected 2014-12-20 | reverse complement strand
TGTGGGCAGCGGCTCGAAGCCTATACCTTTCAGGACACCCCCTCGCCTGTTCCTGAGAGCCACAGCGAGCCACCCGATGCGCTCAACATGCGCATTCTTTACGGCATGGTCGCGATGTTGCTGTTGGCCTTGTTGTTTCCACCGTGGGAAACGCCGCCCAGCCAAGCTCCCGAATTTCTCGGGCTTCATTTTATTCTGACGCCTCCAGCCTTGGACGCCATCGTCAGCCGCCTTCTTCTGACCATCGAACTGGTTACGATCTCCATTGCCGGCCTCTACGGCGCCTTTCTCTTCCGCAAACGCTCCTGACCAACCACCTTTTCTGGCGGTTCCTCTAGGTTCATCGCCGATCCTGCTCAAGATTGATCGGATGAAGTCCGATACAGAATTGCCGCCGGCCTCCTGAACGGCTCTGCGGTACATCAGCTTGAAGATGACGAGACGGTACGCCCAGACGTTTCTGCCGGTCTGTGTCCTAGTCGCGATGACAGGTTGCATGGTGAAACCCGTCCCCTTGACCACCGAGGACATCCGCAACCGTGTCAGCGCGGACCTGGATGCATTGGCGCACGACTATGAACCGATCACCCGACCGATCAGTCTCTATGACGCCATTGCACGGGCCCTGCGGTACAACCTGGATGCGAAAGTCAAAGCCATGCAGGCCGCCTTGTCCCATCAACAATTGGACGTGGCCAACTATGCACTGCTTCCACAGCTGGCCGCCAACGCGGGGTACGACGGACGCAACAACTACGCGGGAGGCAGCGCCCGGTCGTTGCTGACCGGACAGCAAATCCTCGAACCGTTCACCTCCCTGGACCGGAACATCTTTACCGGCAACCTGGCTTTGAGCTGGGACGTACTGGACTTTGGCCTGTCTTACATTCGTGCCAAACAGGCCGCCGACAACGTGCTGATCGCGGAAGAGGAGAAACGGCGGATCGCCGTCAGGCTGTTGCAGGAAGTCCGGAACGCCTACTGGAAGGCCGTCAGCGCGGAACGCCTACTCCCCCAAGTCCGCTCGTTGGACGACATGGTCGGGAAGGCCATCAGTCAGGCGCAGCAGATCTACGACAAGAAGCTGCAGACTCCGCTGACGCCGCTGAACTACCGCCGCGACATGCTCAACATCCAACGCGAGGTGCAAAAACTCTATCGGGAACTCAGTACGGCGAAACATCAGCTGGCCGCGCTCATGGGCCTCCCGCCGGGACGTCCGTTTCAGGTCATGCAGCCGACCAACGTGGGAACCGCGCCACTCGTCAATCTGGACGCCGAGAGCCTGGAGCAACAGGCCCTGCTCTTTCGCCCCGAGTTGCGCGCGATCGACTACCAAAGACGCATCAACGCCAAAGAAGCCAAGGCGGTGCTGCTCGAGATGTTTCCCAGTCTCAAAATGCAATTCGGGGGTTACTACAGCAGCAACAGCTTCTTTCTCTATAAGGAATGGCTCAACTATGCAGCCCAAGTCAGCTGGAACTTGATCGGCGTCTTTCGGGTTCCGGCCAAGTATCGGGCGATCGAAGCGCATCGCAATGTACTCGAAGCCCAAAGCCTGGCCCTGACCATGACCATCATCACCGAGGTGCATGTCGGTGCGGCGCAGTTCATGTTGGCGAAAGAAGAGTTGGGTAACGCCAAACAGTATCGGGAAACGCAGCAGGCCATCGCCGAACAGACCAAGAGCCTCTGGCTCACGAACAGCACCACCGACCTGACCCTGGCGCGCGAAAAAGTGAACCACATCCTGGCTGAAGTCCGCCTGGACGGAGCCCAGGCGAGTATCGAATCGGCCTATGCGACCCTGCGCGCCGCCGTGGGAGAGGAAGCCGTCCCCCCGGCCATAGAGGGCCAGACCATCGACGGATTGGCCGACGCGGTCCGCCGCCTCTGGGAACCGACCAGGGCGGTGGCTGCCACACCTGTTTCCAAAGAGGAGTCCCATGCGGCTTTGGTCACCCGCTAACGTCGCCGCTACCATCGCCATCGGGTTCATGGCGCTGTCGATCCCTGCCAGCTGGTCGAAAGGCGACCGGCCCTCCTACGTCATCAAGTCGGGAGGCGGCGTGATGCGAGGAGTGGTGCGCGCCTCGACCCAAGCGATTCTCTACGCCCAGATTCAAGGCCGCATCAGCCAGTTGCCGTACAAGGAAGGACAGCGGTTCGAGAAGGGCCAGACTCTCGTCCTGATCGATTGTGACAAGTACCGAGCCGAATTGGCCGCGGCCTATGCCGAACATGAAGTGAAAGACAAGGTCTATAAGAACAATCTCGAATTGACGAAGCTCGACGCCGTCAGCAAGTTGGATCTCGAAACCTCCGAAGCCGAAGCCAAGAAGGCGCTGGCCGCGATTCGGGTGGCCGAAGTCAACGTCAAAGGCTGCCTGGTGTCGGCGCCCTTCAGCGGCCGGGTCGTCGGCGTGATGGTCAATGAATTCGAAAACGTCTTTCCCAACGACAAACTGATCAGCCTGCTGGACGACACCAGCCTGGAGATCGAATTGGTATTGCCGTCCACCGCGTTGTCTTGGCTCAAACGGAAGTCGACGTTTACCTTCGTGGTCGACGAGACCAGGCGAGGTTATTCGGCCAAGATCAAAGAAATCGGAGCCGCCGTCGATCCGGCGAGCCAGACCATCAAGGTAACCGGCACCTTCGACAAACTGCCGGCCGACATTCTGTCCGGCATGAGCGGCAGCGCGGAATTCTCCTTCTCGCAACCGTGACCCATGCCCACGACGACCACGGCAGAACCGACCGCGCAACAGATTCCGACGCTGGTCCATCTTGCGGCGCTCACGCACTTGGAAGGCCAGATCCGTGCCGCCAAGACCGTGCGGGAACTTCAGTTTCTGGCCGTCAATGAGACGCGTCGACTCATCCCCTACAAACAAGCGTTCCTGCTGGCGTCGAGCGGTTCAAGCGACACCTGCCGGGTGGCCAGCGCAGCCAGCGTGGCCGTCATCGATTCTCACGCCCCGCTCATCCTCTGGGTGGAAGCCGTGGGACGGGTATTGCAACAGGGGGACACCGCCGATCAGCCGACGGTCGTTACGGAAGACCTCCTCCCCCCAGAACTGCGTCAGGGCTGGAGGGAATTCGTCAAAGGCCAGGTCTTCTGGTGCCCGCTCAAACATCCCGACGACACGGTGCTCGGCGCCTGGTGGTTCGAGCGCGACTTCGCGTGGCAGGAGAACGACGTCGCCATCGTCCACCGCTTGGCCGGCAGCTACGCCTACGCGTGGAAGGCATTGTCGAAGCGAGAACGGGGTTGGTCCTCCAAATTGAGGAAGCCGACCTGGTGGGCCGTGCCTGTCGTCTTGATCGCGGCGCTCGGCCTGCCGGTCCGACTCTCCGTCGTCGCGCCGGTCAAAGTCGTCGCCAAAGATCCGGTCGTGGTCAGCGCACCGATGGACGGAGTGATCGCCGAGGTGTTGGCTCGTCCCAACCAGATGGTGAAGACCGACACGGCGCTCTTTCGATACGAGGACACCGATTTGCGGAATCAGGTACGAATCGCAGAAAAACAGTTGTCGGTAGCGGAGGCGGAACATACTCAGGCCATCCAAGCGGGCTTCAGCGACGCCCAACGTAAGGCCGATGCCCCGCTGAAGGAAGCGGAAGTGGACCTTCGACGCACCGAACTCGACTATGCCCGCGAGATGTTAACCCAGGTCGAAGTGAAAACGCTCAAGCCGGGCTTGTTGCTCTATTCTGATCCTTCCGACTGGACTGGCCGTCCCGTCAAGGTCGGCGAACGGATCATGGAAGTCGCCGACCCACGGCAGATCGAGTTGCGGATCGACCTGCCGGTGGCGGATGCCATCGTGCTGAAAGAAGGGGCCGAGGCGTTGATCTTTTTGAATGCACTGCCGTTGGAGTCGTTTCCCGCCACCGTGCGGCATGCCAGCTACCACGCCGAGGTGTTAGCCGGAGATGTACTGGCCTATCGTCTCTCGGCTCAATTGGATCAACCGGATCAGCGTGTCCGCATCGGTTGGCAGGGGACCGCGAAGATCTACGGCGAAAGGGGCCCGCTGGCCTACCTATTGCTCAGACGGCCGCTGACCGCCCTGCGGCAATGGATAGGATACTGATCCGTGTTCACCCCTGGCCCGCCTGGCGCCTCCGCTCAGGCCCGAAAACTTCCCCCGTTGCGATCCAATCTCGAATTCTTACGCAGTGCGCCTACGCCGGACGGAGTGCCTACTTGGACCATCGTCGATCCCGTCCGCAATCGCTACTTCCAGATCGAGTGGCCCATATATCAGATGATCCAGCGATGGAACGCGGGCACGATCGAACAGCTCCATGACGTGATGATCCGTGACACGACCTGCAACACGACCATGGAGGACGTCGAAGACCTGGTCAAATTTCTTTATGCCAACAATCTTACGGACCAGTCTGCCGGTGGGAAACATACCGACTATCAGACCCAGGCCCAAGCCGGCGACCAGCACTGGTTCATGTGGCTCATCCACCACTACCTGTTCGTCAAGATCCCGCTGCTGCATCCTCACGTATTCCTCAAAGCGACACTGCCCGTGGTGGCGCCGTTGTACAGCGCAGCCGCAGCCTGGATTTTCGGTGGGATCGGACTGACGGGGCTGGTGCTGGTCAGTCGGCAGTGGGACGGTTTTATCTCAACCTTCCTCTATTTTTTCAATTGGCGCGGGGCCGTCCTCTATAGCCTCTCCCTCTGCGCGGTCAAAGTGGTGCACGAGCTCGGCCACGCCTACACCGCCACCCGCTTCGGCTGTCGGGTGCCCACGATCGGTGCCGCCTTCATGGTCATGATGCCGGTTCTGTATTCCGATGTCTCCGATTCCTATCGATTGACGTCCAAACGCAAGCGGCTGTTGATCGCAGCCGGAGGCGTCATCGCAGAGTTGGGCCTGGCCGCGGTGGCCCTGCTCCTCTGGGGCTTTCTGCCGGAGGGCACCTGGCGCAGCATCGCGTTTCTCGTCGCCACAACCAGTTTGATCATGAGCCTCGCGGTCAATCTGAACCCTCTGATGCGATTCGACGGGTACTACCTGCTTGCGGATGGACTCGGCATTCCCAATCTGCAAGACCGTGCATTCCTCTTCGGGCAATGGCGGCTTAGACGCCTGCTCTTCGGTGATCCAGCCGGCCCGCCAGAGCCGGTCTCATCCGGGCTTCGTCGCATATTTGTCGTCTATGCCTGGTCGATTTGGATCTATCGGCTCCTTCTGTTCACCGGCATCGCAGTGATGGTGTATCACTACTTCTTCAAGGCGCTCGGTATCATCCTGTTCCTGGTGGAGATCCTGTGGTTTGTCGCACTCCCGATCCTGCGCGAAGTGACCGGCTGGTGGAAGAGCCGTTCCCTCTACGCCGCCTCCCCCCAAGCTTGGGTCACGGTCATCTGTCTGAGCCTGTTGCTGTCGACGACCTTTGTGCCCTTGTCGACTCGCCTGTCAATTCCGGCTGTGCTACAGGCTTCGTCGTACGCCACCCTCTATGCCCCAACACCCGGCAGAGTTCAGCGGCTCCTCGTGCTCGATGGACAACGGGTCGAGGCCGGAGACGCCGTCCTCATCTTGGAGAATCCGGAACTGGACAAAGAAACCCGACTGGCCGAGACGAAGGTCGCCATGTGGGACTACCGACTCCACCGTCAGGCCGGCCATGCGGAAGATCGTGCGCAGCGACAGGTGATCGCGGAATCCCTCAAAGCGGGACTGTCCGAACTGGACGGGCTCGACGCGAAGCGGGAAAATCTGATCGTGAAATCGCCGATCTCCGGAATCCTGCGTGACCGGGAGGAGTCGCTGAGCCCGGGACGCTGGGTGGACGAGAAACTGCCGGTCGCCTTCGTCATCGATGCCGGCCATCTCGAGATCGAAGGCCTCGTCACCGTCGACGAACTGGCCTATGTCGATGTCGGACAGTCGGCTCGATTTGTGCCGACCGATTTGAGCCGGCCATCGCTCAGAGTCGCAGTCGTCGAAGTGGCCGAAGTGGATCAGCCTGAGTTGGCTGTGCCCTATCTCGCTTCCGTGTATGGGGGAGACGTCCCGGCAAGGAAGGACGACCAAGGCCGTCTGAAACCGGAGACGTCCGTGTACCTGGTCCGCTTGCACCTCTCCGGAGCAGAACCGACTATCGACCAGGCGGTCGTGGGCCATGTGCTGATTCAGGGGCAGCCTTCGAGCCTCGCCAGGCGAGCCTGGGACCAGACGGTGGCGGCCCTCATCAGAGAAAGCGGATTCTGACAAGCCTCCCGGCCGAAACTGTCCGTCTACCAGCTGCACCCTTCCCTCGTCATGCGCCGCCATTGTCCGTTGAGAGCCGATGGGCTCGGTTGAGGAGTGATTGCGGCACAAGTTCTCCTCCGTCGGTCTTTGCATTTCCCTTCATCATCATCCTTGCTCAACCGATAGAGCAGAGAAGCTCATGATGTGTCGAGGATGACAGGTTGACTCCGATGGGACACCCACAAGGCCGCGATCAGTCCGGCGACGAGCCGAAGAAGCCGGCCGGAGCTTCGCAAAAACAGACCAGGCCGAAACCGTCGCTCCTCAGCCTCGAACCTCGCCTCATGTTCGACGCGGCAGCCGCCGCCACTGCAGCCGAAGTACGGACCGAACAAGTAGCGCAGGAGCAGGCAGAAGCCGCGGTCTCCAACCATGAGACGGCCGACCATCAGACCCAGGAGTCGTCCGACAGCCACGACCTGCTTCAAGCCCTTTCCACGTTCATGCCGAACGAATCCCGGACGGAAGTGGTCTTTGTGGATCCCACCGTCCCGAACTACCGCGAACTCTTGAGCGGCATGGATCCGAACATCGAAGTCATCGTGCTCGATGGCGGACAGGACGGCGTCGAACAAATGGCGAGCGCCCTCTCGGGCCGGGTCGGGATCGATGCGATTCATTTGATTTCTCACGGAGACGCCGGCACGTTGCAACTCGGCACGGGAACACTCACCGCAGAGTCGATGTCCGGGCAGTACGCCGACAAACTGGCGACGATTCAACAGGCCCTGTCAGAGCAGGCGGATATCCTGGTCTACGGATGTGACTTTGCGGCGGGAGACGAGGGACGAGCCGCGGTCAACCAACTCGCGGCACTCACCGGTGCCGACGTCCAAGCTAGCAGCGACCAGACCGGACATATCTCGCTTGGCGGTGACTGGGAGTTTGAAGTCCGGAGCGGATCCATAGAAACGTCCATGGCGATCAACCATGACACCCAGATCAACTGGGCTGGCATCCTAGGCACCCAGACAGTAAGTGATACCTTTTCCGCCGAATCCTATAGCAACAACGACGGAACTCAATCCTGGTCGACGAGCTGGTCTGAAACCGATGCCGGCGGTGGCGGCGCCAGTGGTGGAGACGTGCGGGTAAATTCGAGTCAACTGCGCATTGATACCGATACCGTAGGAAATGCCATCAGTCGAGGTGTCGACTTGAGCAATGCCTCCAGTGCGACGCTCACCTTCAATTACACGAACACGCTTCTCGGAGCCGATCGCATCGACATTCGAGTCTCTACTGACGGAGGGACAAACTACCAGACCTTGAGCGGTGGCATCTTCTCCAGTGCGTCCAATACTGGAAGCGGCACAGCGAGCTTCGATCTCTCCAGCCATATGTCGGCCAACACGAGGATTCAATTCATCGTGACGGCCACCGGAGGCGGTGAACGGCTCTATGTCGACAACGTACAAATCAGTTACAACATCAACTCCGCGCCAACTGACTTGACCCTTTCCGCCAACATCGTGGCGGAAAACGCGGCGAACGGGACGGTCGTAGGAACAGTCTCGGGCACCGACGTCGATGCCGGCGACACCAAGACCTATTCACTGACCGACACAGCCGGTGGCCGGTTTGCCATTAATAGCAGCACCGGCGAGATCACCGTCGCCAATAGTAGCCTGCTGAACTATGAGGCGGCCACCAGCCACAACGTCACGGTCCGCGTCACCGACAGCGGCGGGCTGACCTACGACGAGACCTTTACGATCAATGTCACGAACGTCAACGAAACTCCGGTCGCGGCCGACGACCGTGCCGGCCTGCACTTTGACGGTGTAGATGACTTCGTTCAAGTGGGCAGCGCCGTCGCCTTCGAAGTCACAGACACGGTGACCATGGAGGCCTGGATCAATAGAGAACCGTCCAGCAATTCCCGGCAACTCATCATCAACAAGGAAGGCGAGTACGAAGTCGGATTGGACGCGGATGGCAGTCTGATGTGGGCGTTCGCCAACACGAATCCCGGCTGGGTCTGGCACGATACGGGGGTCGTCATCCCTCTGCATACGTGGACACATGTGGCCGTGTCTTATGATCATGGAACCGTTACGACATTTGTAGACGGAGTGGTGGTAGAAACCTATGCGGGATCCGGGACGATCGGAGATGCACATGCCACGAAGGATGACTTGAGGATCGGAGGCCGTGAAAACAATCCGGCGAATCAGTATTTCGCCGGTCAGATCAGTGAGGTGCAGGTTTGGAATGTCGCGCGAACTGCCGGAGACATTGCGAGCGATCTAGGTGGAACTCTCACCGGGACTGAAACCGGATTACTCGGCTATTGGAAGTTCAACGAAAATACCGGAACCAATGCCGACAATCTGACGGCTAACTCCGACGGCACTTTGGGTGGCGGTTCCGCCGGTCAGACCCCACAGTGGTCGACGTATCGTGTCAGTGAGGATAACACTCTCACCGTCGCAGGACCGGGGATTTTAGGAAACGATTACGATCCAGACGGGGATGCGTTGTCAGCCGTGATGGTCACGGGACCGTCGCACGCCAGCTCGTTTACACTGAATTCTGATGGCAGCTTCTCTTATACGCCGACGAGCGACTTCTTCGGAACCGATTCGTTTACGTATCGCGTCTCCGACGGAACCACGCTTTCCAACATCGCCACCGTTTATATACAGGTGAATCCGGTCAACGATGCCCCCACTGACCTGGCGTTGTCGGCCAGCCAGGTGGCGGAGAATGCCAGCAACGGTACCGTCGTTGGGACGGTTTCGGGGACCGACGTCGATGCCGGCGACACCAAGACCTATGCCCTGACCGACACAGCCGGCGGCCGCTTCGCCATCAACAGCAGCACCGGCCAAATCACCGTGGCCAACGGCGGCCTGCTCAACTACGAGAATGCCACCAGCCACAACGTCACCGTCCGCGTCACGGACAGCGGCGGCTTGACCTACGACGAAACGTTCACGATCAATCTGACGAACGTGAATGAAGCGCCAGCCGGGGCCGATACCACGGTCACGATCAACGAAGACACCCCGCATAGCTTGACCACCGCCAACTTCGGCTTCAGTGACGTGGATGCTGGTGACAGTCTGAGCGCCGTGCGGATCGACGGCCTGCCGGGAGCCGGGACGTTGCAACTATCCGGAGCCAACGTCACGATGGGCCAAGTGATCACGGTTGCGGACATTACGGCCGGCAATCTCGTGTTCACCCCAGCGGCCGATGCCCACGGAATCGGCTATACCAGCTTCACCTTCTCGGTGCGTGACAGCAACGGCGTCTACGACGCGGCTCCCAACACCCTCACTGTCAACGTCACCGCCGTCAACGATGCCCCGGTGATCACACCCATCGCCCCAGATGTGACCTTCGTCGAAGGGGGTATGCCGCAACTTATCGATGCCCTCGGCACGGTGGTCGATGCGGACTCGACCGATTTCAATGGCGGGGCCCTGACGGTCTCGATTTCTCAGAACGGGACCGCCGATGATCGGCTTATGATCGGCAACTTCGGGATCGGACCCGGCCAGGTCGGTAGCTCGGGCAGCGACGTGACGTATGGAGGCGTCGTAGTTGCGACCTTCACAGGAGGAACCGGAGCCGCCGATCCTCTTGTCGTGACGTTCAATGCGAATGCCACGCCCGCTGCTGTCGAAGAAGTCTACCGCTGCGTTCAATTCGGGAATGTCAGCGACAATCCCTCCACGGCCACACGCCAAGTCACCTATGGCCTTACCGACGGCGACGGTGGCACGGCCACAGCAAAGACCAAGTTGGTCTACGTACAAGCCACGAACGATGCCCCAACCGACCTCAGCCTCTCTGGGAATACGGTGGTGGAAAACGCAACGAACGGCACCGTCGTGGGGACGGTCAGCGCGACCGACCCGGATGCCGGGGACACGAAAGCCTACAGCTTCATCGACAACGCCAGCGGCCGCTTCGCTATTAATAGCAGCACCGGCGAGATCACCGTGGCCAACGGCAGCCTGCTCAACTACGAGAGTGCCACCAGCCACAACGTCACGGTCCGCGTCACCGACAGCGGGGGGCTGACTTACGACGAGACCTTTACGATCAATCTGACGAACGTCAATGAAGCGCCAACCGCCGCCGACGCAACCGTCACAATTGCTGAAGACACCTCGCACACCTTGACCACCGCCAACTTCGGCTTTAGCGACGTGGACGCTGGTGACAGTCTGAGCGCCGTGCGGATCGACAGTCTACCGGGGGTTGGCACCCTGACGTTGTCTGGTGTTAACGTCACTGCCGGTCAAGTCATCACGACCGCTGATATCACAGCCGGCAATTTGGTTTTCACCCCAGTGGCAGATGCCAACGGGACCGGCTATACCAGTTTCACTTTCTCCGTCCGCGACAGTAGCAACGTCTACGACGCGGCTCCCAACACCCTTACCGTCAACGTGACCGCCGTCAACGACACACCGATTGCAGGACATGACAGCTATTCCGTACAGGAAGATGGAACATTGACGGTGGATGTTTCGTCTGGACTGCTCGCCAACGACATGGAGATCGATGGCGATGTGAGCACTGTGACGCTGGTCACTGGTCCTTCGCACGGGACGCTGACCCTGAATGCCGATGGCAGCTTCGTGTACACACCGAGCGCCGACTTTTCGGGAACCGATACCTTCACCTACAAGGTCAACGATGGTACGGTCGACTCGAACGTGGCAACCGTCACCCTGACAGTCGCCTCCGTCAACGATGGCCCCACAGTGACCACGAATGTGGGCAGCAGCGTCGCGGAAGGCGGAACGGACACTGTGACGGCGAGCGAACTGGCGGTTTCAGATGTGGACAATCCGGCCAGCCAACTCATCTACTCAATCGGCACAGCTCCTGTGCATGGACGGCTGGAATTGACCACGATGCTCGGAGTTTCGGCGACCGCGTTCACCCAGGCCGACATTGCCGCGAATCGTGTCGTCTATGTGCACGACGGCTCGGAATCCACCAGCGACCACTTCACATTTACGGTCAGCGATGGCGCGGGCGGCTTCATCGGGAGTACCACCGTTACACTGACGATCACACCGGTGAACGACAGTCCGACCATCACGAGCGGCGGAGGCGGCGTCAACGCATCCTACCATGTGGCGGAGAATGTGAGCGCCGTTACCATCGTCACTGGAGTGGACGTCGATCTCCCAGCCCAAGCTCTCACCTACGACATCAGCGGCGGAAGCGACCACGCGCTCTTCACAATCGATGCCGCCACAGGCGCGCTTCATTTCACTGCGCCCCGCGACTTTGAAGTCGCCACCGACGCCAATGGCGACAATGTGTACGTCGTTCAGGTGCGCGTGACGGATAACCAGGGCGCCAGTACGACACAAACGATCCAGGTGACCGTCACCAACGTGGCGGAGGGATCCTCGACGGTTCCCCAGACACCGTTTCTGCCACCATCGCTCGTGCCTACAGCGAACGGAGGACAGACACCGGCCAGCACCTCTCCGCCGGCTGCTCCAACCGCCCCCTTTGGTCCGCAAACCGGCGATCTGTCCATCGCATCCGCTGACCAGGCGCCGCGGCCAAGTGAAACGGTGTTAGTTCCCACAGACACGCCTTCGCGCGTCTCCACCGTTACAACAGCGCGTGCGATCTCTGGACGACCTGATGATGGACAGCGGACGGCCGACCCTCTCAATGACGAGCTGGAATCTCGTTGGGACCTGCCTCCTCTCCCTCCGTTCACGATCGGCCCGGTCGAAGCAGCATCGACGCTGGATCTGGAGCCGCCCGATCCGCCGCCGTCCGTCAGCGAGTTGCTCATGGCCAAGCTCGACGACATGACCCTGTCATTGGAAGAGGCCATCGGGGTCGACCAAGAAGAACACAGGATCGTGGCCCGCGTGACGGCTGTGACCGGCTTCGTCTTGTCGGCCGGCTTCGTCGCCTGGGCGCTCCGCAGCAGCGCGTTGTTGGCCAGTTGCCTGGCCACGATGCCGGCCTGGAAACACTTTGATCCGCTCCCGGTGGTGAAATTGACGCGCAAAGAACGTGACAGACAGAGACAGGACGCCGAAGCCGACCGGCGACAGGAGGAGGCGGAGTTCGGCGGGCTTCAACATCTGCTCGGCCAAAACCCTCCCCTCAAGCCGTAACGGCCAAGAACCGATAAGTAGAGCACCATGGGTCGGCTGTCCCCCGTCGCCTTGATCAGTATCTGCTTGGTCTGTGTCACCGTCGGCGCGATGCTGGCGGGTGATGCGATCGTTGGACTGGCTCCCGACCAAGCCAAGCAAATCTTCGAGGCCAGAAAGGCGCTGTGCGAAAACCTCGCCGTTCAATACTCGATGTTGGCGGCGCGGGGGCAGACAGATACGATTGAGATCGCGCTACGTGCCCTGGTCGAACGGAATTCGGATATTCAATCAGCCGCGATGCAAACCACCGACGGCAGCACGATCGCCATGGCGGGCAATCATGCCCGCTATTGGGTCCAACCGCCGGGGCAGCGGTCAACGCTCACCCATATCCAGGTTCCCATCTTCAAAGCCTCGAACCCCTGGGGTACGCTTCAGCTGTCCTTCAAAGCGCTGCATTCGTCCTGGGGCGAACAGTTGTTGGCAGGCGCCTGGCCACGATTTCTTCTCGTCGTGGCAGTACTGGGATTTCTTGGCTACTTCACCTTCATGCAGCGAACCTTGCGGCAACTGGATCCTTCGCAGGTCATCCCTCCGCGGGTGAAAGCGGCGCTCGACAGCTTGACCGACGGCGTCGCCATGCTCGACCCCCTGGGATCGATCGTGTTGGCTAACGAGACGTTTTGTCGGCTGGTTCACCGGCCGCTGAACGCCGTGCTCGGGATGTCGCTGTCGAATCTCTCCTGGGTCCCGGACGGTGAGGCCTTACAATCCGCCGTCTTTAAGTATCCCTGGGAGCAGGCGATCGACCAACGCATCCCTCAGCAGGGGTGCCGATGGGGGTATCGTTCCGACGCGGGCACCCTTCGAACCTTCTCGGTCACCAGCATGCCGATTCTGGATGAACGGGGGCAGCTGCGGGGAGTCCTGGCGTCGTTTCACGACGTGACGGACGTCGATCAGGCCAATGCCAGGCTCCGGGAGGCGATCACTCAACTCGAACTGTCGCGCACCCAGGTGCTCTCCCAAAACGAACAATTGGAGCACACGAACGAATCGCTCCAGCATGAAATCGAAGAGCGAAAACGCATGCAGACAGAGCGCGAAACACTCAACAAACAACTACTGGAGAGTTCGCGCTTGGTCGGTATGGCCGACGTCGCCTCGACCGTCCTCCATAACGTCGGGAACGTCCTTAACAGCGTGAACATCTCCGTCGACGTCGTGACGAACACGCTCAAGCAGGCGCCGATCGGGGACGTCTCGCTCATCGCCTCGATGCTGCGAGATCATCAGGGCGACCTCGTGCGGTACCTCTCGGAGGATGCTCAAGGCAAGCAGATTCCCTCCTATCTATCGCTGCTCGCGGAGACGGTGACGCAGAACCAGCTGCTCGTGGAGAAAGAACTCGAGGGACTCAGCCGGAACATCGAGCATATCCGTCAGGTGGTCTCGCGGCAAATGGATCTCGCTAGGCCAGGTGGCTGCATCCAGGAGCTCGTTCGATACCAAGATCTCATCGAACAGGCCCTGGCGATCTACCGGCCGGCGTTGGAAAGCCGCGGATGTGCAATTGTGCAACGATTTCAGACGGTGCCGGACGGCCTGTGCGACCGCCACCAAGCGCTCCAAATCCTCGTGAACCTGATCAGTAACGCCAAGAATGCCATCGATGCGGCTCCAGGCAGACTCCATCGGCTGACGCTCACGCTCGAACCGTCGGTGGACCTGCCCTGCATGGTCCGTTACCAGGTGACCGATACGGGCGTCGGCATCGCGCCCGAGCATGTGGCGAGGCTGTTCACGCAAGGATTCACCACCCGAGCCGATGGCCATGGGATCGGACTTCACAGCGCCGCCCTGGCTGCCAGAAATCTCGGCGGCAAGCTGGAGGGACGGAGCGACGGCATAGGGCGGGGGGCCACTTTTACGCTCGAGATTCCTCTCAACACGGTCAGCGTGGCGGCATGAGCGGCACACCAACGGAACGCAATCGCCGGATCCTCGTGATCGACGACAATCGGACCATCCACGAGGATTTCCGAAAAATCCTGCTCCCGAGGACGGCCCAGCCGGCTTTGGTAGAGGCACGGGCGGCACTCTTCGGACAAGACTCAGCGCAGCAACGGATGGCCGAAACGTATGACCTCGATTTTGCCGACCAAGGTCAGGAAGGATACGACAAAATTGTTCGCGCGCGCGCGAACAGCCGTCCCTACGCTCTGGCAATTGTCGACATGCGTATGCCGCCCGGATGGGACGGCCTCAAGACGATCGAACAGATCTGGGGCGCCGACCCGGAGGTTCAGGTCGTCATTTGCACGGCCTTCTCGGACCATACATGGGCCGACATCGCCGCCCGGCTCGGCATCAGTGAGCGTTTGCTGATCCTTCGCAAACCATTCGACTCGATCGAGGTCCAGCAGATCGCCGCGTCGCTGACCAGGAAGTGGGAATTGGGTCGGGCCGTCCGGCTCCAAATCCACGACCTCGCGGCACTCATCGACGATCGTAACCGGGAGTTGCAATCGATGAACCTGCGGCTCGAGGGAGAAGTGGACGCTCGAACGGCCGAATTGCAACAGCGGAATACCGACCTTCAGGCCATGGTCGAAGCCCTCAAGGAAGCCACAGCCGAGGCCGACCACGCCAACCAAGCCAAGTCACAGTTCCTGGCCCACATGAGCCATGAAATCCGCACACCGATGAACGGCGTGCTTGGCATGAGCGAGTTGCTGTTGTCGACTCCCCTGACGGATAAGCAGCGCCATTACGCCCAGACCATCCGCCAGTCGGGCCAATCGCTTCTGCAGGTCATCAACAATATCCTCGACTTCTCGAAGATCGAGGCCGACAAACTCGAATTGGAAGCGGCGGAGTTCGATCTTGCCGTCACGGTTCAGGCGGTCATCGATTTGTTCTCCGAGCCCGTACGACGAAACGGACTGACCTTGATGTACGATCTTGAATCCTCGCTGCCCCGTCACTGGCAAGGAGACGCCGGCCGTCTGCGGCAGGTGCTGCTCAATCTCGTCGGCAACGCCGTGAAATTCACCGAGAAGGGCGGAATCCAGGTTACCGTTTATCAAGAGGAACAGCGGGAGACCGAGGCGCTTCTGAAATTCACCGTCCGAGACAGTGGGATCGGCATCTCACCCGAGGACCAGCGAAAGATCTTCGATCCGTTCGCACAGGCAGACGGCTCCATGTCCCGGCGCTACGGCGGGACAGGATTGGGTCTGGCCATCGTGCAGCGGTTGGTGGAGATGATGGGCGGCACCGTCGGGGTTTCCAGTTCCGTAGGAAAGGGATCGACGTTTTGGTTTACCGTCCGACTCAGCAAACCGGCGGGATCGCCCGCGTCCCGTTCTCAGGCTGCATGAACCAGGCAGCCGAGTGTCAATCCAGCGCAAGTGTCAGACATTTTGCCGATCCGCCGGACTTCATGAACTCATCCAGCGGGACGGGATGAGGGCGGTAACCACGCGATTCCAAGAGCGCCATGGTGTCGGAACAGCCGGCCGGCAGCACGACGTGTTTTCCCACGCAGACGGCATTGCAGGCGAACTTTAGCGCTTCCCCTTCGGGGACGGCGAGCAACTGCTCCGACACCATCCGATCCTTGATGACCTCCTGTCCGTACGAATCGAAGGCCGCCGGATAGTAGAGCAAGTCGCCGCCGCTCAGGGGACAGAGACAGGTATCGAGGTGGTAGAAGCGACTGTCGACGAGCTCGAGTGGAATGATTTCTTTCTTGAAGAGATCGCTCAAGATGGGAAAGGCACGGATGTCAGACCGCTGCCGGTAGCCGCCGAACCAGACATCGGCAAAGCCCAGGAGATCACCTGCCCCTTCGAAGAAGACTTTCTCATCCAAGGTCAGGATCTCGTACCCATGGTCTCGGAACCACCCTTCGAAGTGGGCTTCCTCACGTTGGCGCTCCGGATAACGAAAGTGGCTGACGACCGCCGTCCGTCCATGTACAACACCCGCGTTGGCGGTAAAGACGAGGTCTGGCAAGTCAGGAATCGGTGTCATCCGCTCCAGCACGGTCCCCACGTCTCCTTCCAGTACCCTCATCAACTCGTGCCACTGCCGAACCGCTCGCTCGTGATCGACACGATTACTTACCCGCATCCAGGGATTGATCTCGTACTCGATCCCGAAATAGTCGGGCGGACAGACCAGCAAGCGGCTCATGCAGCTCTCCCCTCCAGGCTGTTGAAAAAGTCTCTAATCTCACCGCCCAACCCCAGCGCGCCAAGACGCGCCCTTCACCGAACTGCGTTCTCGCTTCGTTCAAAGACTCGACGTACGTGACAAGAGTACGCTTCGTCTTTTTACTCGCTGCGGCCTTGCGGGCCATACTTTTGAACAGCCTGCGATCATAAGCGCCCTCCGAGGTCACGCGCGAGTTCTCCGAGAAACGAGGCGGCGTCCATGACAAGACCCACCGCTTGAAAGCTGCCGCGATCAGACAGTTTGGTCGGCACGGCGGGATTCACGTCGACACAGACCGTCGGCACCGTCGCAGGCAAGAGGTTACCCGTCGCCACGGCGTGTAAGGTCGACGCCACGAGCAACGCCAATCCCACGCCAGGGATCGCCGCTCGCATCGTGGCTTGGGCCTCGACGGAATCGGTGATGACGCCGGGCAACGGCCCATCGTCACGAATGGTCCCGGCCATGACGACTTGGACGCCACGCCGGACGCAAGCCGCCATGATGCCCTGCTTGATCACGCCGCTTCGAACCGCTTGATGAATGCTTCCGATCGCTCGAATCCGGTTGATCGTACGAAGATGATGTTCGTGACCGTGAGGAACGGCACGTCCGGCGGTCAGTCCATAGCCCAGCGACGTTCCATACAGATCGGCTTCCATGTCGTGCGCCGCCAGCGCATTTCCACAGAACAGCACATGGATGAACTCCTGATCGATCAGCCAGGCCAGCGCCTCACGTCCGCCTGAGTGAATAATGGCAGGACCGCCGGCGAGCAAGACCTTGCAGTCCGCTCGCCCGGCTCGCAATCCTTCGCGCAACACTTCCATGCGTTTTGCCACATCGGCGATGATGTGGCCATGCGGCCGTTCCGCGGAGACCTGCGATTCCATGAAGCCGAACACGTCCCGCTCTGCCGGCCGTTGCAGTGGAATCACTCGAACCCCGGTTCGTCCCGTCACGACCAAGTCGCCCCGCTTCACGTTCCCCATCGGCACTGCGCACGCATCAGTCTTCTCGGCATTCACGACGATGCACAAATCCATTTCGATCCGTTCGACGTTGAGCCAGCGTCCCTGCACGCGCACCTGCGTCTGCAGATGAGTCGTCGCATAGAAGTCGTCCGGCAACACCCCATCGGCCGGCGCGGCCTGGGTCAGACAATCGAGTTCTCGCTCGATAGAGGCGCCGTGCGGCTGGACGGCTTGGAGGATGTCGCTCAGTAGTTTCGTAGAGGACGCCTGAATCCGGATACGCGCGCGCGAGGACTCGTGGCGCGTTTTCCCGATCGCCACTTCTTCGAGATCGAACGTCCCGCCCATCATCAAGATGGTATCCAATACCTTCGCGAGGATCAGCGAATCGATGATATGGCCCTTCAGAACGACGGTTTCTTGGGCTGCGCTCATGGATGAATCTCTGCCTTCCCCAGATTTGAGACCTCCATCGAAGAAGCCGTTTCTCTTTGCGTCATTTCTTTCCCACGTACATGCGCCAGCCAGAACAGCAGAAAAAGCCCGAACCAAAACAATAGTGCATTCAGTGAAATCACGTTCACGGCAAAACCAGTGGAATGGGTATGAGACCAGGGAGATTGATCACGCATGACCTCATGAATGTGCCAAAAGAGCCTCACCGAGGATCGAAGATAGCCTCCCAGCCCCATCAACCAGGTCACGAGAAAAGCTAAGAGAAAGATGCTCCATTGTCTCATCAACCGTGACTGCCGCAACACCGACGGAACCTCAATCGTGTACTGGTTCCACCCACGGGCTAACAGGAGAACGTAACCTAATACCAAGAAAGGTATGGCCGCACTAGAAGTCAGCACACCCACGCGCACGTTGGCGGGAACGTAGTAGCCGTAGATGCCTGACAAGAGCAAATTGATCGCGGCAGCGAGAAACACCCCGGCTGTGATAGGACCAGCCCACATCGCCTGGTTACGAGTCACCACGACGCCGGTCCGTCTCCAGAGGTACCAAGAACCGATAGTCGTCAAGATCATCATATTGACGGCAGTCTGTTTCGCCGCTTCCACACCATAGTTGCCAAGCACAGGATGTTGCTGACCCCCTACCGCAAGCAGCTCTTTGGGTGTCATGACCATCGTGTGCGGCGTGATGTAGACTGCCGCGCACAATGCCAAGACCAGAAACACATACCTTCTGAATCCCTGATAGCTCTTGCCAAATGCACGAATGGAAATGCGCTGCCACACATAGTAGTTGACCCCAAGAAAGAGGCCTGCAACGAGTAAAGATCGAATCTGTCCCAGCCAAGCCAGCAGTCCCCCGAGCAAGATTATCCCCATTTGCTGGTTATAACGGTAGAGTTCGATGACAAGCCAATATCCTTGGAATGGGAAGAAAAACAACGCCCCCGTCAGGAGCAGCAAGCAGAGATTCTCTCGATGTTCTGCTTGGCTCAACTCTTCGTCCGACTGCGCACGGATTGCTTGGTAGGCGGCGTAACAGGCGAAGACCGCCGCCGCAAGGATCAAGTGAGATAAGAGACGATGGATGTTGAACGCATTCCAGGTCGCCGTGTGAAGCGCATGCCAGATGTTCCCGAGATACCGCCCTGCATCATCGACACCAGCCGGAGATAGCATGAAGCTGCCCCAGCCGTTAGCCAGGAGCACGATAGCCGTTGCCACGGCGTTGGTAAGGATACCAAGTGCGGCATGGAGATACTTGAGCCCCGCTCGACTCCACATCCACCATGTAAAGAAATAGCCATAGGCCAACAGAGTGAGAACCAACCCGAGAGCGACATAGATCAATAACGTAGGGCGGAAGATCCTGGCAAGGTACCAGGTCACGTCAGGATACAAAACAAGCAAACAGGTCCCGAGCCCAACTCCCAGTAATGCCGCGATCGAAAACCCTCCCATGACAACACGCAGGATCTCGTAAGCCCACCGATGGGTCTGTTTGGTTGATGATTCGCGACAGCCAAGCAGAGACCAGACCTCCAGCAACGTGACCAGCATCAACGATCCTGTCACCAGGCCGCTCCAATACAGATGCTGTTGCGCCACCATCCAAATAATCAGCCGGCTTTCACCATACTGAGTTGTATAGTTGTCATTCGACAATTGTGGGGGCCAAGGGCCCTCGATCGGAGCAAGATTGTGGTAATAGACGTCTCGCCCGGTTTTCTGAGCCGCGCCGGCATCGTCGACGGTAACAATCCAAAGGCAGACTAGAATGAAGGCAGAGATAAGGATTTGAATGGGCACGAAAACCAGGGGAAAGAGGCTCTGTTGCGGACGCGATTGCACGAGGGCTCTCCTTTCGTCAAAGGAGAAGGAATCCTCTTCAGGATATCATGCGCCTAGAGGGGAGCTCTCCTGTTTCATCAATTCCCGCAGGACGCTCGTGGCGTAGGCGCCGGGAGGGAGAGCGAAGCTGAGCGTCACCGTGTCGCCAGACAGAGACCACTCCAACTCTTCGAGTCGAACGCGCAGGGCTCGCCGCTCGCCGCGGAAGCCGCAGTCCCTGGCCGCTTCTGTCAGCCCTTCCGGCGTCCCGCCATGCTCAGCAATCGCCGCCCGTTCGATGTCCCCGGGCTCGCCGGTGGCCCAAGACACACGCGACCCGAACAAGATACCGGTGGGGCTGATCTCGAACCGATCGGCGCGCGGTTGCTCCTTCTCCGCGTCTTCGACGGGAAAACAGGCGCCATTGTCGAGTTTCATCGCCCAATCCCCGACGAGCACTCGATCCAAGCGGTCGATGCGGCGGGCCAGAATCCGGTTGAAGAGGTAGGACTGAAAGGCGTTGAGATACCAGACGCGATTCGCCCGGCTCATCTGTTCACGCCGCGCCCGGTCGCCCAACAACGCCGCGCCTATTTGAAAATTATCACCCGTTTTTCCTTGTCGTTGCGGGCCGAAATAGTTTGGCACGCCGCGGCGGGACAACAAGTCGAGCACGGCGGGCACCGAATCTTTCGCGTGCGCCCCCACATCTCGAATGACCAAACGGAATCGATTGCCGGCATGGTGTCCGGGGCGCAATCGGTTACGGTGCCGCCCCAAGACCTCGATTGCAAGGATCTGTTCGTCCGGTTTGAGTCGGGCCAGCAACTCCGCCGTTCCAAAGTGCAACGAAATCATTTGCGTCGTCACGGCTCTGGCGTCTTTGAGCCCGGCCGTTCCAATTCCCTGCACTTTGATGCCGAGAACGGACGAGAGTTTGCGGACAAGGTCGGGCGTCGAGAGGAGACGCTTCCTCACACGGATGTAGAGATGTTCCCCCGTCCCACAAGGCAAATAGAGCGGCCGTTCGTCCACTTGAAAATCTTCAGGATGCACCCGGATTTTTCCCCCAATGCCGGGTACCAGGTCCGTCAAGTACGGTTGCGCCATGTGGCTCTCGGGAAGATTCATGTGCAGCCTTCTAGAAGTGATCTTTCGGTCAGGCTTTCACCCGAGCCATGGTATACTTTCCCATGTCGAACCGGCGCCTATGGATCATCACGAGCCTCGTGTGGTCGCTTGGGCTACCGCCCTCTATACTTGGCCAGATCGCATTCGGTGCAGAAAATACCGTGTTCACCCAGTTTACGGCGCATATCATGGCCCAAGTGAAGAAGGACAAACAGGCCTTTGCTCAGGCTAGTACCTGCCTCTCTTGGTTTTATAAAGGCTCAAAAACGCCTCCGCCCGCGGTCCAAGGCATCCGTTTTGTCCCAACCGCGGCTTCCAAGCCCGATCGGGACTGCCCTGACCGGTATCCGGGTGGAATGGACGCGGCACGCGACGATTTCGCCAAGACCCAAACGTTGCTGTCCCTGAGCCTCACCGCGTACGAATTTGCCCTCGTCGCCGACCGTAACGACGACCGTACATATAACGGCGCGGAGTTGAGCGATTTGTTCCGTTCGCTATCGCTGGTGCAAGACCGCTCCGACAGCCCTCGAGGGTCGGCTGCAATGCTTACCCAGCAATTCGATCGATGGCACGACACACGCAACCTCGACGTGGTCATGAAGGGTATGGGCGAACTGTATGAACAGGGGTATCGCGTGACACCGGCCGATCGAGCCGAATTGGATCGAGTCATGCAGCAATGAGACGCACCGCATCCTGGGCCGATCGGGTCCGCGCCTACATCGGACACAAGCTGAGCGAACCGTTCTACTGGTTCTTTCGGTACTTTCCACAACTGGAATACGGTCTGGACGGCTATGAAATTTCCCGACTCACCCACGTCCATGCCCCCTTGGCCGGACGGCGAGCCGTCCACCTGAGTGACCTTCATCTGGATCGTTATCACCCCCGGCACGACGTGATCGTCGATGCAGTCGGCGAACTCCGACCGGACTGGATCTTCATCACCGGCGACTTGCTCAACGTGCCGGAAGGTCTGCCGCACTTGTTTCGTTTTCTCACACGCCTGCGTGCGGTGGCTCCGGTCTACATCACGTTGGGTAATCACGATCACTACAGCGGAATCTCCGTTTCCGACTATGCGGAACTCGCAGACCGCCACAAGATCACACTGCTGTTGAATCAAACCGTGCACATTTCGACCGGCTTGGGCGAATTGGCGATCGCCGGCGTGGACGATCCTTCCCTCCACCGCGCTGACCTGCGTTGCCTACCCGGCCGTGCGGACCATCGGTTTACCCTGTTGCTGGCCCATGCCCCGAATATCTTGGACCAGCTGGAAGCTCACCATGCGGTCGATTTGATTCTCTGCGGACACAGCCACGGCGGTCAATGGCGCGTTCCCGGTATTCCGACGTTTTGGCTGCCACCCGGTTGCAGCGGGCGCATCGCCGGCCATCATGAGAATAGCCGGCACAAGCTCTACGTCAACCGAGGTTTGGGGTGGTCGTTTCTGCCCTTTCGTCTAAACTGTCAGCCCGAGATTGCGCTGATCGAATGGACGAACGAACAGATGCAAGCCAAAGCCGCGTGATCTATCCTCTCATTCGTTCGAGCGCTTCTTTGGCCCGGCTTCTCACCGTTTGATCCCAATCTTCTTCCATGACGGTCTTCAGACGGTCCCGCGTTTCCGTCGCACGCAGCCGGCCTAGGCCCAGCGCAGCACAGGCCCGCACATAGGCATGGTCGTCTTCGAGCGCTTTCACCAACAACGGTGCGAGGCTCGGGTCCTGTAGCACCCCAAGATGGCTCGCGGCCATGCCACGGATGCGATGTTGTTTGTCTCCCAACGCCCGCTGCAGGGTGGTCGTGAACAGCTCCTTCATCGCCGGAACGGCCGGTTCCAGCCCTTCGACCCGATAGCCGTTGACCTCAATCAACGCAAATGCAATCTCGAGCTTCTTGTCGCGGGCAGTCGCCCGTTCGAACAGGTCCAGTAATTCGGCGCGCTGCTGCCGCTGAGTCCGGCGCCGGCGGAGGGATCGCACGACCAGCCCGATGACGGCGGCAGTGAGGAGCGTCGCGGCCACCAGGGGGATAGCTTGATCGACGACCCAGTCCTGTTGTTCGGGTGTCAGCCGTTTCCAGACCCACACGGCAGATATCACCACCCCCAGTAGGAGGAAGACGGCCGTTAGATTGGCTTGACCCTGGGCGGATCGGAGCATAGGGGCCGCATCATAGGGAGGCGCCGACGGGTGCGTCAACGACTCGACGATACTTGCACTTCGTTCTAACTCGGACTATTCTCGAACCGATGCAGTTGCCCCATCTGAAGGACGATCCGTATCTCAAGGTCCTGCGCCCTCTGGTCGAGGCGTACCTGGCATTCTGGCGGGTGGATAGCCGTCATATTCGCGCCATGCGCCTGACTCCGTCACAATTCGACGTCATCGTCACGTTGGGTGATACGGACGGCCTGACTTGCTCGGAATTGTCGTCCCAAACCTTGGTGACGAAAGGCACGCTGACCGGTGTGCTCGATCGCCTGGCCAAAAAAGGACTGATCAAGCGAGAAACGGTTCCCGGTGATCGCCGAAGCACCAACATCCGGCTCACGGAAAAAGGCAACGCGTTGTTTCAAAAATGCTTCGCCTCACACGTGGGGTTCATCCGTCCGTTCTTCGAGCGGGCGCTGAGTTCGGACGAGGCGACGAAGGCGCGGGATCTGTTGAACCGATTGCGCGACAGTTTCCAAGAGGCAGACCGCTAGGAGCCGCCATCCATGCGATTGACGATTTTAGGATCCGGAACGAACGTGCATCCGACCAGGGCCGCCGCCGGCTACCTGGTTCAAACCGATCACACCATGCTCTTGGATTTCGGCCCGCGCACCCTAAGCAATCTTCTCAAGACGGGCATCGATCGCCACCAGATCACTCATATCCTGATTTCCCATTTTCATGCCGACCACTTCTCAGATTTCATCACCTTCTTTTTCGACGCGGTGATCTACACCAAACATGGCGGAGGCCGGCGTCCCGACTTGACGGTGATCGGACCCAAAGGATCGAAACACCTCCTCGGCATGATCCTCAAGACCTTTCCCAGCTTTTCTTCGGCGCCGTTTCGGGTGACGATCAAAGAAGTCGGAGACCGCAGCTTCGGCATCGGCGACACACGGATCTCGCCCAAGACCATGACCCATGTACCGGAGCTCCACTGTCTCGGGTATCGCATCGAGTATCGCGGCAAGACCCTGGCGTATTCGGGAGACACGATGTATTGCGACAACCTGGTGCGGCTATGCCAGGACGTTGATGTCGCCCTGCTGGACTGTTCGTTTCCCGCCAACAAGCCGGGGCCCGTACACTTGCATGCCGGTCAATGCGGACAAGTCGCCAAGGAAGGGGGAGTCGGCCGCCTCCTGTTGTCGCACTTCTATCCGATCGCAGAACGGTACGACGTCAAGGCTCAAGCTGGAGAGGAGTTCAATGGACCGATTACCGTGGGGCAAGACCGGCTTGTGATCAAGATATGAGCCCCTACCCACCGCTGTGGAACCGGGCAGTGAATCCGCCGGAGCCAGTCCTTAGAGCCCGCCTTCGCGGTTGTCGCAGCCGAGGATTTCGATGAACTTCGTCAGGCGAGGCTTCTTGAGGGGATCGTCGAGCTTGGAGTAGATGGCCAGCAGATTTTTGGTCATCCTCGAGAGAATGGCGCGCACCGGACTCTGCTGCAGGTACTTTTCATCGAAGCCGTACCCCGCCTCGGTCAGGAAACGTTGACAGTTTTTTTCCGTCAGCAGCGCCCCACCGTTGAAACAATCCACGAAGATTTTGTAGCGATCGGATTCATACTTTACCAAGAAGTGACCTGGCATGCCGATCCCGTGCACGGGAAGCCTGAGACGCCTGCCGATGAGCAGATACACGACCGACAAGCTGATTGGGATGCCGGTCCGCCTGTCGATCACGCGATTGAGATAACTGTTCTCAACTTCGTAGTAGTTCTTGGTATTGCCTTTGAATCCCTGCTCGGTGAAGAGATATCGATTCAGCGTCTTGACCGTCTCCTCGCCTGACGCTCTCGGCCCGATGCGATCCTGCACCTCTTGCGCCATTTCGTCGAGCAACCGTGTGTAGGTCGGCACGTCCAGAGACGGATAGGCATACCGGGCGATCAAAAACGCGCCTTGCTCCAGATCCATCCGGTCTTCCGGCATGGCGGTCAGTTGCAGGAGTTCGTCCTCCAGCTTGCCCCCGCGGATTTCCTCGAGGACCGAGGCGATCCGCTCCGCCATTTCCGGTTGTTCGATTTCCGCTTCTTGCAGGAGAGGGACGGCCGAAGGGCCGATGTCGATCAACTTGTCACTGATCGTCTGGACGATTTTCTCGTCTTCGTCGGCCAGCAGTCGAATGAGGGCCCTAATTTGACTTTCCGGAATGACCATCACGGCTCCTTCTCTACCAGCACAACGGCAGGATGGTCAACCTATCCCATGGCCCGGCGGAACGCCTTGGCTCCGCCATAGAGACACATCGCATCGAAGAGCACCATGACAACTACGACCATGCCGACGTGGGGCAAGGCCTCGGCCCAATTCGAAAGAATCAACGGCCGCACCGCATCGATGGCCCAGGTCATCGGGTTGAATCTCGCCAAGAAGCTCATCCAACCCGGCATGGCCGCCAACGGCACCAGCGCTGAACTCAAGAATATCATCGGCAGCGACAAAAATCCCAATACGGAGAAGAAATCGCCGTGACTCTTGACCGAGAACGCCATCGCCATGGAAATGGCCGTCAGCCCGACGCCGAAGAGCATGCCGATCACGAGGATCGTCGCCACACCCAAAAACCCGGTCGCCGGCTGCACGCCGAAGAGAAATGCCACGGCCAGCATCACCAATACTTGAAGGCTGGTGATGCTGGTCACGAAGATGAACCGGCTCAAAATCACGGAAGATCGGCGGATCGGCGTGGACATCAGCCTCTCCAGGAAGCCGTTTTCTTTATCGAAGAGCAGGTCGACGCCGCCGGCCAATCCATTGTTGAGCACCGTCATGACGACGACCCCGGCGGCCAGGAAACTAATGTAGTTGGGTGCCTGCGTCACCTGCGCGTCAGCCACGCGCTGGAAGAGATTGCCGAAGAAGATCAGCCAGAACAGCATAGGCTGCACGAGTGTGAACAACATGCTGAATTTTTCCCGGCTCAACCGACGAACCCATCGCATGGTCAAGGCGCTGATTTCCTGCCAGTATTCTTTCATCGCTTCGCTCAGATGGTGAATGTTAACCGTTCACTGTTGAATTCGCCGAATCCAACATTCAACACTCACTATTGAACATTGCTTTCCACGGCTTCCGTAATCGCTCGTCCCGTATGGGCAATGAACACGTCGTCCAATCGAGGTCGGTTGTACTGAATGAATTCGACCGTGCAGTTGTGCCGGTTGGCTGTTTCCAAAATGACGGGCAGCGCTTTCTCCGGCGACTCCACCCGGATGTCGAGGCCCTTGACCGTGGTGCGCACGGATCTGATCGCCGGCTGGCTCTTCAGCGCCGACTCCAGCACACCGACTGCCCCGGTATCTCTGAGCGTCAACGACACGATGTCCCCGCCCAACCCCACCTTCAGCTCGGCGGGTGAACCGATCGTCTTCACCTGTCCCTTGTCGATGATCGCGATCCGGTCGCAGAGTTGGTCCGCTTCGTCGAGATAGTTCGTAGTCATCACGATCGTCATACCCTGCGCTTTGAGCATGCGGACGTAATCCCAAATGCGCAAGCGGCTTTGGACGTCGAGGCCGAGGGTCGGCTCGTCGAGAAACAGGATCTTGGGGTTAGGTAACAGGCCGCAGGCGATGTCGAGTTTTCGTTTCATGCCACCAGAATAGGTCTTCGCGGGACGGTCGGCATGGGCGTCCAACTCCACGAGCTTCAAGAGTTCCGCAATGCGGGAGGCGGCGACATCTTTTGGCAGATGATAGAGCGCGGCCAACAGTTCCAGATGTTCTTTGCCGGTGAGGAACCGGTCGATCGCCCGCTCCTGTGGGACATACCCGATGAGCCCACGCACCGCATCTGCATCGCGCACGACGTCGCGGCCGAGCACGGTCGCGGTACCGGACGTCGGAGCCAGCAGCGTGATGAGTGTCCGCAGGGTCGTGCTCTTGCCGGCGCCGTTCGGTCCGAGAAGGCCGAAGATCTCGCCTTGATAGACCTGGAACGAAATATCGGAAACGGCCTGGTGGGTGCCGTAGGCTTTGGAGAAACGAGATACCTGAATCGCGACGGCCCGGTCCATTATCCCCAGCCCTTCGCGCCACGGTGGTCGTGGACCAGGAATTGGATCAGGTCGATGAGACGGCGAGCCCGTTGATTGAAAGGCTCTGCTTCCAGCAGGAACTGCTTTTCCAGCGGCGTGCAATCGAGATAGGTCGACAGCGTATTGACGAGCACGTCGTCCCCGACGTCGTCGCGGAGCCAACTCTGCCAGGTCGGCGCGTCTTCCCGCGAGCGCAGATAGTCCTCGACGGACGCCATCAGTCGCCGGCGCACAGCCGGTTCCAGCTCCTCGCCAACCGGTCGCGTCTTGAGCGTGATCGTGGCCTCACGGTACACACGGTCAAACCGCTCCTCCGCCACCTCGAACCGTTCCAGGCCCTGCAACAAGATATTCGAGCGACCATCGGCCAGTGGCTGCACGCTGACAAGCCGGCCGACGCAGCCCACCGAATAGATGGGAGGATTGCCGTAGTACCCCTGTTCCCATCCTTCTTTCAGCAATGCCATGCCGATACATTGGCCGCTCATCACCGCGTCATCCACCATCTGGCGATAGCGCGGCTCGAAAATGTGAAGGGGCAGATACGTCTTAGGGAACAACACGACGTTCGGAAGGGCGAAAATCGGGATGCGGGTTGGAATGGGAAACGGCGACTGCTTCTCCGGTCCGTCCGCGTCGTGACGGCCTCTCTCACGATCGGTCTGCATGGCTCACGATAGCCGATGGCCGGCAAAATTGTCAACGGCGCTACGCGTCGCGCCGAGCGGTCAGGAAGCATAGAAACCCATCATGAACACTGGCGATTTGTGATGCGTGTGCCGGCGTGATATAAGCGCCAGAGCCTTCGCTCCTTCACCATCGCAGGTCAGCATGACTCGACATTCGCTCAGCGACTCCATCCAGGGCCAGCACCTGATCGCAACGCTGATTCTCACAGTCGTATCGTTGAGCGGCAACCCCACCTCCACCGCCGAACAGGCGAACGACTTCGCATTGGCTCGTCCGGGCTATCGTTATCAGTTTCCTCGAGATCATGGATCACACGAGTCGTTCCGCACCGAATGGTGGTACTACACGGGGCAGCTCACCGCGACAGACGGCCGGACATTCGGCTATCAACTCACGTTCTTCCGGAGAGGCATTCCGTCAGACGAGATCAAAACGCTGCCGTCCAAGTGGTCGATCACACAACTGTATCTCGCACACTTTGCAGTGACCGATCCGGCACGCCATCGTTTCCACTATGACGAGAAGATCAGCAGAGCCGGCTTGGGTAAAGCCGGTGCGGAATCCAGCCAACTCCATGTGTGGATCGACAACTGGCGGGCTGGATCGCCGCAGGACGCTCCGACCGTGCACCAGCTGACCGCTGGGGGCGGTGATTGGGCAATCAACCTGGAATTAGCGCCGTCCAAGCCTCCGACCATCCATGGGACCGACGGGACGAGTCACAAAGGAAAGCAAGAGGGCCAGGCTTCTCATTACTACTCGTTCACCCGAATGGAAACCTCGGGAACCCTCAAGATTGGCGATGAGTGGCTCGCGGTTACCGGCACCAGTTGGATGGATCACGAATTCGGCTCGGCCGAATTGAGCCAGGACCTGGTGGGGTGGGATTGGTTCAGTCTGCAGCTCGACAACAACACGGAACTGATGCTCTACCGTCTTCGACGAGCGGATGGATCGGCGGATCCTGTGTCGAGCGGTACGTTCGTCGATCGTGCGGGGAAGAGCCGCCACCTTTCGATCAGCGACTTCTCCCTCGAGCCGACGAGTTACTGGACCAGCCCCGCCAGCAAGGCCCGTTATCCGCAACGATGGCGGCTGACCGTTCCATCGGCCGGACTATCGCTCGAACTCACACCGAAGATGGCCGAGCAGGAACTCATCACCTCACGTAGCACGCAAGTGACCTACTGGGAGGGAGCCATCGGCGTGAGCGGCGTCGGGGAGAGGAAATTGATTACAGGTCACGGGTACATGGAACTGACGGGGTATGCGGAGCGGTTTGCGAAGAAGCTGTGAGGGTGCTGATGGTCGATGCGCGAAGTAGGAAGCTGGGGTTATTGAAGCCGCGCAGCGACGACGCGACTCTGCTCCCAGCGCTATAGGTCGACCGCGTTAAGTCTCTCTTCTGCTCAATGCCGAAACTCGTTCCGTCCCCTACTTCGTACGAACGGAACATCAAACATCGGCATCGTCAGCCTGCGGCTGGTCGCGTCCGTTCGACGAGTGTGGTTCCCGAGTCCCAGTGCATGCCGCAGGCAAGACACCGTCTCCGTCATGTCCAAATAGAGGAGAGGAAGAAAGGGAAATGCCCGCCATATCGGCAACCTCACCGCGCATCTGTCCCATCCGCCGGATATGATGCGTGCAGTGCATTATGCTCTAGCGTGTGTCTCGAGCAGGGGGAAAGAGGGTCCGATCCGTTACTTTACCTCGGTCCATCTGAACAGTTGAAGGGCGATCTAACCTCGACGGACTTTCATGTTGTGATGTATTAGGCATTATGAAAAGGAGTGGAACTTAAAGGAACTCTCGGTGAGGTGCTCATGAAATCTGAATCTATTGGGTCATATTTAGATCAGTACGTGCAGCTTTCACCGGGATCAGAAGATTCTTTTGATGGACTTCTACGAGAGCGGCACGGTGTAAATCAGAGTAGACAGCGGTCATCGTAACATCCTGGCCATCCCGAAATGGCATCACAAATACCAAAAACAACTGTATCCAGGTGTTCACGGTCTCGCTTTGTCTCGTGGAAGCGAGCACATGACCCTCTCTATCCTTGAAGGTGGTCATAATAATAACGGTATCGGAGGATTTCTGGGGAATCACGATGGACGACAAGCCTAAAGTGAACCCTGTGACGAAGGCTAACACTTCGCTGAATTCTCCTTTCTGTTCAATGTCGATATCCGCTCGAAGGTCTGTCGAATCTTCTGACGAGAGCTTTACATCCGAAAACAACCCTGACTCTTTAAAGGCCTCATTTGCCACTGTACGCCATGCGCCTAGAAGGTCAGGTTGGACCGGCTCCCTCTTGTCGTTGATCCAGATCTTCCCATTTACAAAAAGGTTGATGGATTGCTTCTGTTCGGCCGCGTGAAGCGGCCATGAAGAGATAGGCTTGCGCTCACCATCTCGAAAGGATGCGCAACCGCCAACTGCGATAACAAGTACCCCGGTCACGAGAGCAAGGTGCCGGCTGAATTCACGTGATGACTTCATGGCTCTCTCCTTCAGCTACAAACCTTTCGTATCAGCAAAAGCCTGTGCTAGTTACTTTCTTTCATCCAAATTCTTTTGCATTTCCGACAGGAGAGGACCAGTCCATTCTTTTTGGCAGCCCATGCCAACAAAGGATTTCTCGCTGCTAATCCTGGCACGGGTACGCGATGGACTTGTCTGTTCTAACCAGATTCCTACACCTTCTCCGCCGCCGCAATTAAAGAGCAACCCTCTTGGGCGATGTCCTTCGATATAGTCGGCATGGTTTTGAGTAATCTCAAAGCCATAACTTGTCATAACATCGATACCTGCTTGTCTTACTACATCGAGAGGCTTGTCATATTCGCCTTGGAATCCATCGGGCTTCACCGGAGTGGCAGTGCAAGCCGACAAGGCGCAAGCCATGATGGCTGGAAAGCAACAACGCACCACTATAAGGCTTCTCATCATCCACCATCCTTGAGAGGTTGGCTTACTCAAATTGCGCTCGAGTCTATTAGAAACACATAAGGAAATCTAGAATTGGAGGCGTAAGAAATGAGACATTCTACTTTCCAGCTTGACCCAGCCTAGTCCTCTGTTCCTGTGCCAGAGTGTTCAATCTTGCCTTCCGCTACCTTTCAACAAGGGTGATGGATGCCATGCGCACGATCTGCGCGAAAGCTAGTTCTCTACGGCGATCGAGATACCGCCTGAGCGGCCACGGGGACTTGTGTTTCCGCTGCCGCCGACTTCTGGTGTCCTGCGCCTAGCTGGTGCCATCGCTGTCCGAGTCCTTTTAAGGACGCCCTGGGAGTCAGCAAGCTCCACCGGGATAAGCGAGATATCCGTCGAGGCTTGGTCGGGAAGGAAAACTAGAACTGACCGAAGAACCACGGTTGGGACAACCGTGACGGAGAGAATTCCACAAGGGCGCACGGCGTCAACGCCAGGTGCGCTGGTTCCGCCTGGCCCAGCCCGAATGGATCGCTCAGGGAGGTCCCGCGCGCTGATCCGAGGACATCCGCACTGCTTGACTCCCTTCTTCTCCCTATGTTTAGGTCTCCCGCCATTACTGCCATGCTGAATCGAGCTCTTACATTCTTTGCACTGATTGCTCTGCTGCTCTCTGGCCTCGGCTGCCAGAAGGACAGTGAGGCGATCGTCTCGATCGCCTTGCATCCGAAGAACCGCGACATTCTCTACGTCGCCACGAACGACGCAGTCTATAAATCGCGGGATGGCGGCGGGACCTGGG
>FRDC01000198.1_pt1 | contig 31772 bp, 34 predicted proteins | sample 1106171 | NCBI WGS metagenome assembly FRDC01 (sample SAMEA3930566, study PRJEB13176) | freshwater metagenome | biome: Drinking water system; feature: drinking water; material: water | place: Singapore | collected 2014-12-20 | reverse complement strand
CGGCGCGCATAGCGCCAACGCCGCCGACCTCGCCGCCGCCGCCGCCGCCGCCTGCGTCGCCGCGCCCGGCACGACCAGCTGCACCGCCGAGATGCTCCACGAGCAAGTCGCGGGCGAGGCCAAGCTCGCCGGCCCCGCGAGCCTCGCCGCGCAAGTCGCCGCCTGGCGCGCGGGGGGCAAGCGGATCGTCTTCACCAATGGCTGTTTCGACATTCTGCACCACGGCCATATCAGCTACCTCAACCGCGCCAAGGCATTGGGCGACGTGCTGATCGTGGGGCTCAATTCGGACGCGAGCGTGCGCGCGCTGAAGGGGCCGCGCCGGCCGATCAATCCGGAGGGCGACCGCGCGGCGGTGCTCGCCGCGCTCGGCTGCGTCGATCGCGTCGTGCTGTTCGAGGAAGCGACCCCCGCGCGGCTGATCGAGGCGATCCGCCCCGATTTGTTCGTGAAGGGCGGCGATTATACGATCGATACCTTGCCCGAGGCGCCGCTCGTTCAGCGGCTGGGGGGCGAAGTGAAATTGCTCGATTTCCTCGACGATCGCTCCACCACCAGCATCATCGATCGCATCCGCGCCTCTTATGATCCGCCGGTGGCGGCCGAGCGGTGACGCGCGCGCTGGCGATCCGGCTCGACGCGCTGGGCGACGTGCTTATGACGACGCCCGCGCTCCATGCGTTGCGGTCCAACGTCGATCATCTGACCTTGCTCACCTCGCCCGCCGGCGCCGCGATCGCCGAACTCATCCCCGATGTGGATGCGGTGATCGCCTATGAAGCGCCCTGGATGAAAGCGGGCGTGCCGCACTCCGCCGCCGTCGATCACGATCTGATTCAGCAACTTACCACGCAGCAATTCGACATCGCCGTGATCTTCACCGTGTTCAGCCAAACGCCCTTCCCAGCGGCGATGCTCGCGTATCTGGCGGGCATCCCGCGCATCGCCGCGCATGTCCGCGAGCGCGCGTACAAGCTGGTGAGCGACGCGGTCGCCGAGACCGAGCCCGAACGGGGCATACGCCACGAAGCCCAACGCCAGCTCGATCTGGTCGCGAGCCTGGGCTGGCGCGCGGTGGACACGCGGCTGCGCATCGCGGTGCCCCAAATCGCGCGCGGCCGGATCGCCGAACTGGCGCCGCCGGGGCGCTGGCTCGCTGTCGCGCCCGGGGCGAGCGCGCCGTCGCGCCGCTATCCGCCCGAAAAATTCGGCGCGGCGCTGCGCCTGCTCGCGGCCGAGGGTTGGGATTTTCTGGTGACGGGGAGCGCCGAGGAAGCCGCGCTGGTGGACGCGGTGATCGCGGCGGCGGGGCGCGGGCGCTCGCTCGCCGGGCAATTGTCGCTCGCCGAGCTCGCCGCGCTGATCGAGGCGGCGCCGGTGCTGATCGCGAACAACAGCGGCCCGGCGCATCTGGCGGCGGCGGTGGGCACGCCGGTCGTCGATCTCTATGCGCTCACCAACCCGCAGCACACCCCGTGGCGCGTGCCCAACCGCGTGTTGTGGCACGACGTCGCGTGCCGCTGGTGCTATGCCTCGGTATGCAAGACCGGGCATCATCTGTGCCTGGAAGGCGTGCCGCCCGAGGACGTGGCGGCGGCCGCGCGCGACTTGGCTTTGGCGCGGCTGGCCGCGTGAAGGCGCTGATCTTCGATCTCGACGGGGTGGTGGCCGATAGCGCGGCGGCGCATCGCCGATCCTGGGAGCGGCTGGCGGCGGAAGAGGGGGTGACGTTCGATCCGCGCGCGCTGCTGGGGCTGACGCGCGAGGATTCGCTCGACGTGTTCCTCGGCGCGCGGGCGCTCGATGCGGGAGAGCGCGCGGATTGGCTCGCGCGCAAACAAGCCTATTTCCAGGACGAACTCGCGGCGATGGGGCCGGACGACGCCCTGCCCGGGGTGCGCGCGCTGCTCGCCGAGGCGGCGGCGGCGGGGGTGCCGTGCGCGCTCGCCTCGTCGAGCCGCAACGCGCGCGCCGTGCTCGATCGGCTGGAGTTGCGCGCCGCCTTCGCTTTCGTCGCCGATGGCGCGAGCGTCGCCCATCCCAAGCCCGCGCCCGACATTTTCCTGCTCGCCGCGCGCGCGCTCGGCATGGCGCCGGCCGACGCGCTGGTGATCGAGGATGCCGCCGCCGGCGCCGAGGCGGCGCGGGCCGGCGGCTTCGGGCTGGTGACGGTCGGCCCCGAGCGACGATCGCCGCGCCATTTTACGAGTCTCGCGGGCGTCACGCTCGCCGAGCTGCGCGACGGCGCGGGCTAGCCCCGCACGCGCTCAATCCTCCAGCGCGCCGCCCAGGCTCGCGCCGCCGTCGACGAACAAGGTCTGTCCAGTGATGAAGCCCGCCGCATCGGACGCGAGGAACGCGATCGCGGCGGCGATCTCCTCGGGCCGACCGAAGCGGCGCATCGGCACTTGGCGCAGATAGCGCGCCTCGCCCGCGCTGCCCGCCGGGTTGTTCGCGCGGAACAGCTCGGTTTCGGTCGGGCCGGGGGCGACGGCGTTGGCGGTGATGCCGTGCGCCGCTTGCTCGATCGCGATCGTGCGGGTCAGGCTCTCGAGCGCCGCCTTGGCCAGCGCATAGCTGGTGCGGAACGGCAGCCCGCGCGTGACCAGGCTGGTGACGTTCACCACCCGCCCGAAGCGCGCGGCTTGCATCGCCGGCAGCAGCGCTTGGGTGAGATCGAGCGCGGGGCGCAGGTTGAGATCGACCACCGCTTGCAACGCATCATAATCGACCTCGCCGAACCGCTCATGCCGGGCGATGCCGGCATTGTTGACGATCCCGACCGCCCCGCGCGCGGCGAGTTCGGTGCCGAGCCGCCGCGTCGCGCCTGGATCGGCCAAATCGGCCTCCAGGAAGTCGCCCGGGAAATCGGGCGGGGCGGCGCGGGCGACGCCGATCACCCGCCAACCCTGGGCGGCGAGCAAATCGGCGGCGGCGCGGCCTATCCCGCGCGAGGCGCCGGTGACGACGATCGTCCGTGCCATGGCGTTCACCCTTCCGCGAGCGCGGTGGTGCGCGCAATCGCCCGCTCGAACGCCGGGCGCGCGGCGAGCTCGTCGTACCAGCGCTGGACATGGGGCGCCGCCTCGATCGAGACCTCGGCGAATTGGCGCCGCCACAGCCAGCCGAAATGCGCGATATCGGCGATCGACAGCGCATCGCCCGCGACGAACTCTCGGGTCGCGAGCAATGCGTCGAGCACGCCGACCACGCGCAGCGCTTCGTTGCCGAAGCGATCGATCGCGAGCGGGATCGGCTCGGGCGCGAATTTGCGGAAGAAGCCGACGTTGCCGAACGCCGGGCCGACGCCCGCCGCGTGGAAGAACAATTGCTCGAACACTCGCGCCCGGGCCTCGCCGCTCGCCGGCAGCAGCTTGCCCGTCTTCTCGGCGAGATAGACCAGGATCGCCGCGCTCTCGCTCAGCACCAGATCGCCATCGACGAGCACCGGCACCTTGGCATTGGGGTTGAGCGCGACGAACTCGGGCGCCTTTTGCGCACCTTTGCGAACGTTCACGCCGTGAAGCGCGTATTCGAGCCCCATTTCCTCGAGCGCGATCGGCACTTTCACGCTGTTGGGCGTGGAGAAGGCATAGACTTTGAGCATGATGGCGGTCCTTTCGTTCAGCCCTGGGCGGCCATCCGGCGGGCGACGTCGGCGGCGCTGATGCCTTCCAGCGCGAGGCCGAAAGTGGAGCCTTCGTCGATCACGCGGCGCAGGCGCTGGGTCATCGCGATGCGGGTGTAGCGGCTGGTGAGCGGCGGCAGCGCGGCAATACCGTCGGCGATCTCGTGCGCCCGGGCGAGCAGCCGGTCGGCGGGGACGATTTCGTTGACCACGCCATAATCCTTCGCGGTCGCCGCATCGAGCAGCTGCCGCGTCAGCACGAAATAGCGGCCACGGATCGAGCCGATCACTTCGGGCCACAGCAGATGGATGCCGTCGCCGGGGACGATGCCGAAGTCGAAATGCGGCTTGTCCTGAAACACCGTTTCGGGCGTCGCCAGGATGATGTCGGTGAGCAGCGCATATTCGCTGTGGAGCAACACCGGGCCATTGAGCGCGGTGATCATCGGCACTTCGATGTCGAGAATGTTCGACAGCAGTTTGCGCCCTTCGCGCAGGATCTTGTCATAGCCCTGGGGCGTGAAGAAATCGAAGCCCTCGGGGTCGATCGCGTCCATGAAGGCGTCGCCGGTGCCGGTGAGGATCACGACGCGATTGTCGCGGTCTTCGCCTACCTGGTGGAACAGCTCGACGAATTCCTCATGGGTATGGCCGTTGAACAGCAGCTTGCCGCCATTGGTGTGGAGCGCGATTTCGAGCACGCCATTGTCGCGGCGGCTGAGCTTCGCATGCGGGAAGGCGTTTTGATAGGTATCGAACTTGGCCATCATGTCCTCCATCGGCGCCGGCGCGAACGGGGCCGGTTGCGAGGCTTCAGATAGCGCGTCGGGCGCCGGCGCGGATTGTGGGGCGTGGCGATAATGTCTATTCCAAGCGGGAATGGCCCGCTGGGCGGCTAGGTGAAAAGGGACGCGGATGGATCGGCTCGCGGCGATGATCGCTTTCGCCAAAGTGGTCGATACCGGCTCCTTTTCCGCCGCCGCGCGACAATTGGGGGTGGGCCAACCCGCTGTTTCCAAAAGCGTCGCCGCGCTCGAAAGCCTGCTCGGCACGCGGCTGCTCGCGCGCTCGACGCGCGGGCTGAGCCCGACCGAGGCGGGGCTTGCCTATTATGATCATGCCCGCCGGGCGATCGAGGCGGCGGAGGCGGCCGAGCAGGCGGCGCGGGCGAGCGGGGCGGGCCTGAGCGGGCGGCTGCGCGTATCGGCGGCGACCACCTTCGCGCGGCTGCATCTGGTACCGCTGCTCGATCGCTTCATGGCGCGCCACCCGGCGCTATCGATCGACCTGATCCTCGATGATCGCCCGATCGACTTGATCGAGGAGGGGGTCGATCTCGCGCTGCGCATGGGCGGCCTGCCGGACGCGACCGCGATCGGGCGGCGGATCGGGCGCAGCCCGCGCGCCGCGCTCGCGAGCCCTGCTTATCTCGCGCGCGCCGGCACCCCCGCCCAGCCGAGCGACTTGGCCGCGCACGAGGCGATCCTCTACACCCAGGCGCGCGGCGACGCCTGGAGTTTCGCGCGCGGCGACACGATCCAGAGCGTGACGCTGCGCGGTCGGCTGCGCGTGTCGAGCGCCGAGGGCGTGCGCGCGGCGGTGATCGCGGGCATGGGGATCGCGATCGCCTCGCACTGGATGTTCGCGCCCGAACTCGCAAGCGGCGCGGTGGTGCCGCTGTTCGAGGATTGGCGCCTGCCCGCGAACGAGCTGTGGGCGGTCTATCCCGGCGGGCGGTTGACCAATGCCAAGGCGCGCGCGCTGACCGAATGCATCGAACGCGGCCTCGCCGCCTCGGCCATAATGCTCCCCGATTGAACCCGCGCGCGCCTCGGGCGGTCGGGTGCCATGGGCAAGCGCGGAACCGACGTCTGCGGGCGACGATTGCCCCTGCGTTGAAGCAAGGAGTTTTCGCCATGATCTACAAGCGTTTAGGGCTGGGCCTGGGGCTGTTTTCGATCGCGCTGGGCCTGGCCGAGCTGTTCGCCGCCAAGCGCGTGACCAAGGCGCTCGACGCCGAGGGAAGCGAGGGGATCGTCAAGGCGTTCGGCGCGCGCGAACTGCTCGCCGGGGCGGCGCTGGTCGCGGCGCCGGCGGTGTCGACGGGCGTGTGGGCGCGAGTCGCGGGCGATGCGCTCGATCTGCTCGGCACGGGCGCGGCGCTGCGGCGCAACCCCCGCAACGGCTGGGGCTGGGGCGCGCTCGGCTTCGTGCTCGCCGCGACCGCGCTCGATCTGTTCGTCGCGCGCGGGCTCGACAAGACCACCGGGCGGATGCTGCCCGACAAGGCGCAAAAAGCTTGAGCCGGCCCGGCCCCGCGCGGCGCAACCAATGGCGCGCTCCGGTCATTTAACCGGCATCCGCAAGAGGAGATGGACGATGCGCAAGACGTTGCTCGTCGCGGCCACCGCCGCGACGCTTTCCGCCTGTTCGACTTATGGCGATGGCTATGGCCGGCCCTATTATGCCGATAATTATTATCGCGATGGGCCCAATTACACCGAGCGCCGGCTCGCCCGCAACGATCGCATCTATCGCGGGCGCGACGGACGCTATTATTGCCGCCGCAACGACGGCACCACCGGGCTGATCGTCGGCGGCGCGGCGGGGGGCTTGCTCGGCAACATCATCGCGCCGGGCGGCTCGAAGACCTTGGGCACGATCCTGGGCGCGGTCGGCGGCGCGGCGATCGGGACTTCGGTCGATCGCGACCAAGTGCGCTGCCGCTGACAATTCACGACAATTCGGGGCGTCGCGCGAGACGATCGCGCGACGCCCTGTCGCGATAACGGTGCCGGCGGCCGCCCCCGGACCGCTCGTTTCGACGGAGTTTCCCATGCGTAACCTGATCCTCGCCGCGACGCTCGCGGCGATCCTGCCCAGCGTAGCCCAAGCGCAATGGGTGCCGATCGGCCAGCGCCAAGCCAATCTCGCCAGTCGGATCGAGCAAGGCGTGCGCAACGGCGCGCTCACCCGGCCCGAGGCGGTGCGGCTGCGCCAGCAATATCGCGACATCACCCGGCTCGAAAATCGCTACCGCGCGACCGGCGGGCTGAGCGCCGCCGAACGCCGCGACCTGGACCGCCGCTTCGATCGGCTGAGCCGCCGCGTCTATGTGCAAAAGCGCGATCGGCAGGTGCGCTAAAGCCGTTCGCGATCACACCAGTTAGCTCCTCCCCTATAAGGGGAGGTGGCAGCCGCGCGAGCGGCTGACGGAGGGGTATCCCCAGCCGTTCGAGGGAGATACCCCTCCACCATTCGCTACGCGAATGGTCCCCCTCCCCTTGCAGGGGAGGAGCTTTCCCGTCGAGCCATTGGTTCGGTGCGATCGCAAACAGCTCTAAGTCCAGCTCCCGACCGCGGCGCGAAAGCAAGGAGTTGCGCCGCGCCCGCCCTTTGCTAAGCACCCGCAAAACCAGCGGGAGAGTAGCATGAAAGCTTGGGCGATCGGGATCATCTTGGCGAGCGTGGCCGCGCCCGCGCTTGCCGCGCCGCGGCAATATGGCGGCCTCGCGCTCAGCCCCCGTGGCGACCGGATCGCCACGATCGAGGGCGACGGCCACGCCAAGATCGTGCTGCGCGCGGTGAGCGACGGCAAGACGCTCGCCACGCTCGATCCCTGCCCGGTGTGCAGCTATTCGGGGCTGAGCTTCGGCCCCGATGGCGCGCTCGCTTTCCTCGCGCGCGATCGTCAGGCGGGGACGGTGACGCTGGAACTCGCCGAGGCCGATCGAGCGCGCCCGGTCGCGACGATCAAGGGCATCGCGCAGACCCCGCGCTTTTCGGCCGATGGCAAGCGCATCGCGCTGCTGGTGACGATCGGCGCCGCCAAGGAAGCGGGCGCCGCGCAAGCCGGCGTCCGCCAGGTCGGCGAGATCGGCGAGAAGAATGACGAGCAGCGCCTCGCGATTTTCGACCGCGCCGCGCCGCCGCTCGCGCCCGAGGGCGTCAAGCCGCTGAGCCCCGCCGGGCGCTATGTCTATGAATATGATTGGCTGCCCGATGGCAGCGGGTTGGTCGCGACCACCGTGCTCGGCAATGGCGACGCCAATTGGTGGGTCGCGACGCTCGACCGGATCGACGCGGCGAGCGGCACGGTGACGACGATCGCCAAGCCGCCGCTGCAAATGAACTTCCCCCGCGTCTCGCCCGATGGCCGCGAAGTCGCGTTCATCGGCGGGTTGATGAGCGATTTCGGCTCGGTCGGCGGCGACGTTTGGGTCGTGCCGGTCACCGGCGGCACGCCGCGCAACCTGACCGACGGGCAAAAGGCGACCGCGACCGCGATCGATTGGACCAAGGGCGGCCTGCGCGCGGTGGTGCTGCGCGGCGACCGGATGGAACTGGTCGCGGTCGACGCCAAGGGCTTTTCGGCGCCGCTGTTCGGCGCGGCGATGAGCTTCGGCGCGGGCGACGGCCGCGTGGCGCTGAGCGACGACGCGCGGGTGATGGCGACGGTCGCGCAAAGCTTCACCCAGGCCCCCGCGATCCTCGCGGGGCCAGTGCGCGCGCCCCAGCAGCTGACGCATGACAATGACGGCGAGAAGCCGCTCGTCACCGCGCGCAGCCTCAGCTGGACGCAGGACGGCTTCACCTCGCAGGGCTGGCTGCTCGCCCCCATCGGCGCCGATCCGGCGAAAAAGGCGCCGATGATCACCATCGTCCATGGCGGCCCGGCGGCGGCGCATCTGCCCAATTTCGTGAGCGGTGGGCTGAACGCCGCGCTGCTCAAGTCGGGCTATTATCTGTTCCTGCCCAATCCGCGCGGCTCCTATGGCCAGGGCGAGGCCTTCGTCGCCGCCAACAAGCGCGATTTCGGCGGCGGCGACTTGCGCGACATTCTGGCGGGCATCGACGCCGCCGAAAAAGCCGCCCCGATCGACGACGCGCGGCTGGGGTTGATGGGCGGCAGCTATGGCGGCTTCATGTCGATGTGGGCGAACACCCAGACCGATCGTTTCAAGGCGATCGTCGCGGCGGCGGGCCTGTCCAATTGGGTTAGCTATTATGGCACCAACGGCATCAACACCTGGATGGTGCCGTTTTTCGGCAAGCCGCTCTACGAAGACTATGCGGCCTACGAAGCGCCCTCGGCGATCTATCACATCGCCAAGGCCAAGACGCCGACCTTCATTTACGTGGGCGAACGCGACATCGAAGTGCCGCCGACGCAATCGATCGAATATTGGAACGCGCTCAAGGCCAAGGGCGTGCCGACGACGCTGGTGATCTATGCCGAGGAAGGCCACGGCATCCGCAACCCCACGAACGCGGCCGACGCGCAAGCGCGGGTGCTGGGCTGGTTCGGGAAATATTTGAAATAAGGTTTCGGCGCGTCCGCCGTTGGTCGTCACCCCGGTCCACGAGCCGGGGTGACGCTTAAGAGCGGATTGCGATCACACCGAACCAATGGCGCGACCGAGAAAGGTCCTCCCCTGCAAGGGGAGGGGGACCATTCGCGCAGCGAATGGTGGAGGGGTATCGCCCTCGAACCGCCGGGGACACCCCTCCGTCAGTCGCTGACGCGGCTGCCAGTTCCGGGTAAACCGTGCCCCGCACGGTTTAGGATCGTCCTGGGGACGATCCGACCCGGAACTCCCCTTCCAGGGGAGGAGCTAACTGGCGTGATCGCCATTGGCACTAGGCGCGTTGGTCGAGTTAAAGACCGGGCTACACCCCCGCCAGCCGCGCGATGATGCTCCCCAATTCATCGCGCGCGGCGGCGTCGCGGGCGCGGAGTTGGTCGAGCTCGCCGGCGAGATCGTCTTGCCGCTGGGCGCGGGCGAGCGCGATCGCGGTTTCATAGGCGATCACGCTCGCCGCCACCCCCTTGCGCACCGCGCCGGCCAGCGCCTGATCGAGTAGCGGCCCGGCGAGCACGGTCTCGGCGTCGCGCGCGGCATCGTCGAGCACGCCTTGCATCCAGATATTGTCCGGCCCGCCCGCGCCGCGCCCGGTCGCGACCAGCGCCGCCGAGGCGTGGCGCGCCTGGGCTGTCAATTCGCCGAGCGCATGGCACAGCCCGGGGTCGGTGATCCGCTCCCCGATCGCCGCCAATCCCGCGCTCAGCCGGTCGGCGGCATCGCGCAAATCCTGGAGCGCGACGGTGAGCAGCGCATCGGGGCTATCGGTTTCGGCCATGAAGCGAGAACGGCGGCGGCTAAGGCCGGTTCCGCTCAACGCAGCAAGTCGCGCCGATCGGATAGGCGCGCCCGCACGCCGCGCACATCGCATGGCTGCCCGGCGCCAAGCCGTGGCCGACCGCGACGCGCTCGTCGAACACGAAACACTCGCCCGTGAAGCGGCTTTCGGCTTCGGGCATTTGCTCCAGATAGCGTAGGATGCCGCCCTCGAGGTGATAGACCTCCTCCACCCCTTCGCCGCGCACGAAGGCGGTCGCTTTCTCGCAGCGGATGCCGCCGGTGCAGAACATCGCGACCCGGCGCTTGCCCGCCATCAGCGCCTCGCGATGCGTGCGGAACCAGGCGGGGAAGTCGCGAAAGCGCGCGGTGCCGGGGTCGATCGCGCCCGCGAAGCTGCCGATCGACACTTCATAGGCGTTGCGCGTGTCGATCACCAAGGTTTCGGGATCGTCGATCAGCGCGTTCCACTCGGCCGGGGCGACATAGGTGCCGGCCGAGCGCAGCGGGTCGATATCGGGGACGCCCATCGTCACGATTTCGCGCTTCAGCCGCAGCTTGAGCTTGCCGAAGGGCATGACGGGCGCGCTCGAATACTTCACGTCGAGCAAGGCGCAGCCCGGCAGCGCGCGGATCGCGTCGAGCAGCGCGGCGATGCCCGGTGCGGGGCCGGCGACCGTGCCGTTGATCCCCTCGCGCGCGAGCAGCAACGTGCCTTTGACGCCCGCCGCTTCCGCGACCGTCGTAAGGGGGGCGATCAAGGCGGCGGGGTCGTCGAACGGGGTGAAGCGATAGAGCGCGGCGACGGTGATCAAAGGGTGCGCGCCCACCAATGCGCGAAGGCCGCGCGCTCGGCGGCGTTCAGATTCAGCCCCAGCTTGCTGCGCCGATCGAGCGCATCCTCGGGGCTTCGCGCCCATTCGCGGGCGTGCATCCAGCGCGCTTCGGCTTCGGTGAACCCCGCGCCGAACGCCTCGCCCAATTGCGCCTCGCGCGACATGCCGCGCAGCATCTCGTGCAGCATCGTGCCATAAGCGCGCGCCATGCGCAGGCTCCGCGCCTCGCCCAGGAACGGCCAGGTGCGGCGGACATTGGCGAGAAAGCGCGCGAAATCGGGCATGTCGCCCCCAGGAAAGGGGCGCGCGCGGGTTTGGGGTCGGTGCGTGAAGCCCATCGGCGCGGCGAGCTTGCCCACCGCTTCCTCGGCCAGATGCCGCGCGGTGGTGATCTTGCCGCCGAAGATCGAAAGCAGCGCCGGGCCGCGCGTGTCCAGCTCCAGCACGTAATCGCGCGTGATCTGCCGCGCCTCGCTCGCGCCGTCGTCATAGAGCGGGCGCACGCCCGACCAATCGCTCACCACCTCGGCGGGGGTGATTTGCCGGGTGAAATGCCGGTTCACCGCCGCGCAGAGATAAGCGATCTCGGCCTCGTCGATCCGCGCGTCCTCGGGGGCGTCGACGGGGACGTCGGTGGTGCCGATTTCGGTGAAATCGCGTTCGTAAGGGATGGCGAAGACGATGCGGCCGTCGGGCTGTTGCAGGATATAGCCATGGTCGCCCGCGAACAGCCGGGGGACGACGATATGGCTGCCCTTGACCAGCCGCACCCCCGCGCGCGCATTCACCCCCAGCCGGCCGAGCGCCTCGCTCACCCAGGGGCCGGCGGCATTGACCAGAGCGCGCGCCGTCACCTGGCGCCCGTCGGAGAGTGTCGCGCGCCACAGCCCGTCCTCGCGCCGCGCGGAGACGAGCGCGGTGCGTGTCGCGATCTCGGCGCCCGCGCCCGCCGCGTCGAGCGCGTTGAGCAAGGTGAGGCGCGAATCATCGACCCAGGCGTCCGAATAGACGAAGCCGCGCCGGGTGCGCGCGAGCGGGGCGAGATAAGCGGTGTCGCGCGCGCGCAACCCGCGCGAGCGCGGCAGCGACATTTTGCCGCCCAGCCGATCATAGAGGAACAACCCCGCGCGCAGCATCCACCACGGCCGCTGGCCGTCGTGCGGCAGGACGAAATTCATGGGGTAGATCAGATGCGGCGCGGCCTTCACCAGCCGCTCGCGCTCGCGTAAAGCCTCGGCGACCAGTTTGAACTCATAGAATTCCAAATAGCGCAGCCCGCCATGGATCAGCTTGGTCGAGGCGCTCGACGTATGGCTCGCCAGATCGTCGCGCTCGACGAGCAGCAGCTTCAGCCCCTGGAGCGCCGCCTCGCGCGCGATCGCGGTGCCGTTGATGCCGCCGCCGATGATCAGCAGGTCATATGTCACCGCTGTCGGATAGGGGAGCGATGGGGCGTTTTCCAGAGCGGACGACGAACATTTGGGTTATCCGAACCATGCGCCTAAAGCTGTCGTCATGAAGAAAACCCAGCCCGGCCTGCCGAGCGAGCGCCAGATCCTCGATTTCATCGCCTCGGCCGATACGCCGGTCGGCAAGCGCGAGATCGCGCGCGCCTTCGCGCTTTCCGCGCAGGAGAAGATCGCGCTCAAGGCGCGGCTGAAGGACATGGCCGATCAGGGGCTGATCGATCATCAAGGCCGCGCCTTCCACCAAATGGGCGGGCTGCCCAAGGTCACCGTGCTGCGCGTGATCGACGTGAGCGACGACGGCACCGTCTGGGCGGTGCCCGAGCGCTGGGAGGCCGAAGGCGTGCCGCCGCCCAAATTGCGCGTGCGCGATCGCAAGCGCGGCGCGCTCGGCATCGGCGATCGGTTGCTCGCGCGCACCGAGGAAGCCGGGCAGGGCTGGATCGCGCACCCGATGAAGCAGCTCGCGCGCGGCGAGGAGCTAATCCTGGGCGTGCTCCGCGAAGAAGGCGGGCGGCTCTGGCTGCAAGGCGTGGAGAAGAAGGAGCGGCGCGAGTTCGCGGTCACCGATACCGGCGGCGCCGCGCCCGGCGATCTGGTGCTCGCCGAAAAAGCCGGGCGCGGCCCGCGCTTTACCGCGCGCGTCACCGAGCGGCTCGGCGATCCCTTCGCGCCGCGCAGCTTCTCGATGATCGCGGTGCACAAGCACGGCATCCCCCATGTCTTCGCTCCCGAGACGATCGCGGAGGCGCATGAGGTGGCGCGCCAGGCGCTGGGCGATGAGCGCGAGGATCTGCGCCACCTGCCGATCGTCGCGATCGATCCCGCCGACGCGCGCGATCATGACGATGCGGTATGGGCGACCGCCGATGACGATCCGGCGAACGAAGGCGGCTGGCGCGCGGCGGTCGCGATCGCGGACGTGAGCTTTTACGTCCGCCCCGGCTCGGCGCTCGATCGCGAGGCCCGCGCGCGCGGCAATTCGGTCTATTTCCCGGATCGCGTGGTGCCGATGCTGCCCGAGGAACTCTCCGCCGATATCTGCTCGCTCAAAGCGGGCGAAGACCGCGCGGCGCTGGTCTGCCATCTCCAGATCGGCAAGGCAGGCGCGCTCAAAAGCTTCCGCTTCGCCCGCGCGGTGGTGCGCATCCGGGCGAACATCGCTTATGAGGAAGCGCAAGCGGCGATCGACGCGGCCGAAGCCCGCCACGATCCAAGGACGTCGCCCCTGCGCAAGCAGGGGCCTCAGGCCGATGAAGCGCCCCCGCCTGCCCAAGCTCCCAGCTTTCGCTGGGACGACGCTTTGGTCGAGGATGCGCTCGAACCCCTTTGGGCCTGTTGGCGCGCGCTGGATCGCGCCCGCCGCAAGCGCGCCCCGCTCGAACTCGATCTGCCCGAGCGCCGCGTGGTGCTCGACGAGAAGGGCCGCATCCTCTCGGTCGCCCCGCGCGAGCGGCTCGACGCGCACCGGCTGATCGAGGATTATATGATCGCGGCCAACGTCGCCGCCGCCAAGGCGCTGGAGGCCAAGAAGGCGCCCGTCATGTACCGCGATCACGAGCCGCCCGCGCGCGAAAAGCTGGTCGCGCTCAAGGAATATCTGAAGACCCACGGGCTCGATTTCGCGCTGGGTCAAGTGATCCGCCCGGCGACCTTCAACGCGATCCTCGATAAGGTCGCCGAGAGCGACAGCCGCCCGCAAATCATGGAGCAGGTGCTGCGCAGCCAGACCCAGGCCTATTATGCGCCCGCGAACACCGGCCATTTCGGCCTCGCGCTCGGCTCCTACGCGCATTTCACCTCGCCGATCCGCCGCTATGCCGATCTGATCGTCCATCGATCCTTGGTGAGCGCTTATCGGCTGGGCGAGGGCGGGCTGAGCGAAAGCGAGGCGGCGGCGATGGAGCGGATCGGCGAATCGATCTCGATGCTCGAACGCCGCGCGATGGAGGCCGAGCGTGAGACGATCGACCGTTATGTCGCTGTTTATCTCGCCGAGCATGTCGGCCAGGTGCTGCAGACGCGGATCACCGGCGTGCAAAGCTTCGGCTTTTTCGCGACCGTCGAAGGCGTGGGCGGCGATGGCCTGGTCAGCGCGCGCGATCTGGGCCGCGAATATTTCCGTTATGACGAGGCCGCGCGCGCGCTGGTGGGCGAGGAGACGGGCACGCGCTACGAAAGCGGGCAGAAGCTGGAGCTGCGGCTGGTCGAGGCCAATCCGGTGTCGGGCGCCTTGCGCTTCGAACTGGTCGAGGGCGGCGCCCCGCCGCCCCGCGCGCGCGTCATCAAGCGGCGCGGGCGCCCGGCGAACATCCGCCACCAGGGGCGGCGGCGCTGATTGCCGCGCCGGGGGCGTTATGGCATCGTCCGCCCCTCGACGAGACGGCAAGGAGCGGAGACGATGGCAGGGTCGACAGGCGTGGCGGCGGCGGTCGCACGGGCGCGGCGGCGCGTGATCTCCTATTTCATGGCCCAAAACGCGGTGACGCCCGAAAAGGCGATCGCCTTCGTTTCGGACCGCCGGCTCGAACAGCGGATGTTCGATCGCTTCGTCGCGGCCAAGGTGATCGTCTGGGCCGAGGGCGGGCGCTATTATCTCGATGTGCCCGCCTGGGACGATTATGCGCGCAAGCGCCGCCGCCGGGTGGGGCTGGTCATGGGCGCGCTCGCGGCCGGCGCGGCGGCGGTGGTGGCGCTGGTGGCGTGAGGGGACTTTTGCTGGCGCCGGCCGCCGCGGTGGCGTTGGCGAAGGTCAGCAAGGCTGCATATCGGCTTTCGCCTTCAATTGTGGTCATTCCGCAGTCGATAAGCTTGTGACAAAATCGGTCGCTGCAAGCCGATCCGCTTCGTTGGCGGAGCCAGCTAACAGCGGTTTGAGGTGATAAAGGAGAAGGTCAGCTCTGGGCCGGAGCTGCGGCAGAATATCACCCAGCACTTTGAGCAAGCCTTCTACGCCCAATAGCTTTGCGAACACTCGATAAGGACGATCGGACGCGTAGGGAGCTCTCGCCAGATAATATCTTGCAAGCTGCTGCGCCTCCTTCTTCGGAAAGCGCGCGCGATCGAGAAGGATAAGCGCTTTCCCCCATTGTTCACTTTCCAATGGGAAGTGCTTGACCAGCCATTCCGCTCCCTCCGAAGGCGGCATCTGGCGAAGCTCTGCCGCCAAATCGTGCATCTCCCGATCCATCTCGCTGCCTGCCCATTCCGACCGCTTGCCCCATTCTAACGTATCAAAGCTGTCGGTCGCAAATCCACCCCATGGCTGCCGCCAGCCGCTAGGTCGAGCGCGGTCTTTGAGAGTCGCTCGGCCTCGATTGCTCGGGCCCCCCGCGCCTCACCCCGCGTTGAACGTCAGCCCCGCGCGCTCGATCAACCGCTTGCGCAACGGCGCGCCCATGATCGCGCCGGGCGTCCACACCCCGCCCGCCGCTTCGGGCACGTCCTCGATCAGGCAGAGCGCGGCCTCGGCGATCATCTTGCTGGTCGAGCCGTAACCCGGGTCTTTGTCCCCGGTCACCACCGTGTCGAGCCGCACGCCGCCGCCCATCTCGCCCACGAACAGCAGGTCGTAATGGCCGCTCTCGCGCTCTTCCTTGCTCGGGCCTTCGCCGGGCTTGGGGCCTTTGTCGCCGCTGAGCGGGTTCATCTTGGCGATGGCTTCGGCCGCCGCCTTGCCCATGTCGCCGAGCCCGGCGACCATCATCTCGTCATAGACGAAATCGGCGCCATAAGCCTTGCCGAGCAGGAAATTGGTGCGGTGGACGTTCTTGGTGTTGATCGGCGCCATGATGAAGGGGGCGACCCAGGCCTCGATCGTGCGATCATATTCGGGGATCATCCCCAGCGGCTGACTCGCGCCTTGGAAGCCGGGGGTGAGCGCGAAGGGGTTGGTGAGGAGCGCGATCAGCGAGGGGTTGCGCGCGGCGGCGGCGAGCGTGGCTTTCAGGCTAGCGGCGGTGCCGCCCGAAAAGCCGCCCTTCATCGCGCGCACCCGGCCCTTCACGCGGGGGCAGGGCCGCCCGAACCGCTCGCGCGCGGCTTCCTGCAGCGTCAGCACGCCCAAATCGAACGGGATCGAATCGAACCCGCAAGAAAAGACGATGCGCGCGCCCGTTTCCTTGGCCCGCGCCGCGTGCGCGTCGATCATCTCGCGCATCCAGCCGGGCTCGCCGCACAGATCGACATAAGCCGTGCCCGCCTCGACACAGGCGGCGACCAGGTCGCTGCCGTACAGCTGATAGGGGCCGACGGTGGTGAGGATCACGGTCGCGCGCGCGGCCATCACCTTCAGGCTCGCGGGGTCGCTCGCATCGGCGATGACGAAGGGCGTGTCGGCGGGCGCGCCGATCAGATCGCGCACCTCGGCGAGTTTGGCCTCGGAGCGCCCCGCCATCGCCCAGCGCGGGCGCGCCTGGTCGGCATAGGCGGTCGCGAGATATTCGGCGACGAGCCGGCCGGTGAAGCCGGTCGCGCCATAGACGATCAGATCGAAATCGCGGTCGGCCATGATCAATTCCCCCTAAGGTCGGACGATATAGGCTCCAGGCCTAATCGTCATTGCGAGCGCTGCGAAGCAAGCCAGCCGCCGTCCCCGGCTCCTGGATTGCTTCGTCGCGGCGCTCCTCGCAATGACAGGCCTAGCCGATGACATCATGTGCTAAGCCGCCTCGCTGAACTGCAGGCTCGCCAGCCGGGCATAGAGCCCGCCGCGCCCGATCAGGCTCTGGTGCGTGCCTTCCTCGACGATGCGGCCCTCGTCCATCACGATGATGCGGTCGGCGGCGCGCACCGTCGCGAGGCGGTGGGCGATCACCAAGGTGGTGCGATCGACCATCAGCCGTTCGAGCGCTTCCTGCACCAGCCGCTCGCTTTCGGCGTCGAGCGCGCTCGTCGCCTCGTCGAGCAGCAGGATCGGGGCGTCGCGCAGCAGCGCGCGCGCGATCGCGACGCGCTGGCGCTGCCCGCCCGAAAGCCGCGCGCCGCCTTCGCCCAGGAAAGTATTGAGCCCCTCGGGCAGCTTGCGGAGGAATTCGGCCGCGTTGGCGGCTTCGGCGGCGGCCCACAAGGCCGCGTCGTCGGCGTCCCAGCGGCCATAGCGCAGATTGTCGCGCGCGGAGGCCGCGAAGATCACCGTTTCCTGCGGCACCATCGCCATTCGGGCGCGCAAATCGGCGGGATCGGCCTCGGGCAGCGCGACGCCGTCGATCCGCACGGTGCCCGCAACCGGATCGTAAAAGCGCTGGAGCAGCTGGAAGAGCGTCGATTTGCCCGCGCCCGAGGGGCCGACCACCGCCACCGTCTCGCCCGGGCGCACGCGCAGCGAAAAATCGTCGAGCGCGGCGAGTTCGGGGCGGGTGGGGTAGCGGAACGTCACGCGTTCGAACGCGATTTCGCCGCGCGGCGGCACCGGCAGCGCGACCGGATGCGGCGGGGCGGCGATCTCGGGCTCGGCGGCGAGCAATTCGTTCAGCCGCTCGGCCGCCCCCGCACCGCGCAGCAGATCGCCGTAAACCTCGGTCAAGGCGCCGAACGCGCCCGCGACGATGCCGCCGGTGAGCACGAAAGCGGCGATCGCGCCCCCGGTCAGCCGCCCGGCGGCGACGTCGATCGCGCCCTCCCACATCACCATCGTGATCGAGCCGAAGATCGCGGCGATGAACAAGGCGGTCATCACCGCGCGCCACAAGATGCGGCGCTTGGCGGCGCTGAAGGTGGCGGCGACGGCGGCGGCGAAGCGATCGCCCTCGCGGCGTTCCTGGCCGAAGGCTTGGACGATCTTCATCGCCGACAAGGTCTCGGTCGCGACCGCGCCGACATCGGCGACCCGGTCTTGCGAAGTGCGCGACATCGTCCGCACCCGGCGCCCCATCACCATGATCGGCAGGATCACGACCGGAATGCCGATCACCAGCATCGCCGCGAGCTTGGGCGAGATGGCGAAGAGATAGATCATCCCGCCGATGCCGGTGAACAAATTGCGCAGCGCGACCGACACCGTGGTGCCGACGACGATTTCGATCTGCGCGGTGTCGCTCGTCAACCGCGAGGCGATTTCGCTCGGGCGGTTCTCCTCGAAAAAGCGCGGCGCCATGCGCAGCAAATGCCGCTGCACCTCGGCGCGGACATCGGCGACGACGCGCTCGCCGAGCCAGGAGACGAAGTAGAAGCGCAACGCGGTGCCCAGCGCCAGCACGAGCACGATCATCAGCAGATAATGGAAGGAGCCGGCGACCGCCTCCGGCCCGCCCATGCCGCCGAAGCCGCGATCGATCACCCGCTTGAAGCCATAGGGAATGGCGATCGTCGCCGCCGAGGTGATCGTCAGCGCGAAACAGGCGGCGGCGAGTTGGCCGGGATAGCGCCGCACCCGGCGCCAGACGAGATCGAGGCTGGAAAGCGAGCGTTTGCGGGGAGGCGCGGGCGCGGCGTCGGGCGAAAGTGTCTCTGCCATGGCGCGTTAGGCCTAGCAGGCGTGTCGATGGGGCTCAATCGCCAACCTCCGCCCTGCCCGGGACGATACCCGGCGTGCGAAAATTGCGTTTTTTGCCGGTAACGCGCATTGAGGGCGCGGCGTATCCTGTTATCGATGGTTCAGCGCGCGGTAACCGCTGTCATGCTAAAGGACGCCCATGCTGTACGACGCCTATGAATTCCAGCGCTCGATGCTCGCCGGCGCGAGCGCTATCGCCAATATGGGCGCTGGGTTCTTGCAAAATCCTGCGAATCCCTTCGCTTATTTTGGCGGCGGGCCGGTGCTCGGCTCGGCGCTCGAAGTCTTCGCCCATGCCGCCGCGCCGCGCGGCAAGCCCGAATTCGGCATCACCGAAACGGTGATCGACGGCGACCGCGTGACGGTGCGCGAGGAGATTCTCGCGCGGCGCCCCTTCGGCCAGCTCAAGCATTTCGTCCGCGAAGGCATCTCGGGCAGCCCCAAGCTGCTGATCGTCGCGCCGATGTCGGGCCATTATGCGACGCTGTTGCGCGGCACCGTCGAGCAGCTGCTGCCCTCGACCGACGTCTACATCACCGATTGGCGCGACGCGAAGCTGGTGCCGCTGCGCGAGGGGCGTTTCGATCTCGACGATTATATCGATTATGTGATCGCTTTCCTGGAGGCGATCGGGCCGGGCGCGCATATGCTCGCGGTCTGCCAGCCCTCGGTGCCCTGCTATGCCGCGACCTGTGTGATGAGCGCGAGCGGCCACCCCTGCCGCCCGCGCAGCCTGACGCTGATGGGCGGGCCGATCGACACGCGCGAGGCGCCGACCGCCGTCAACACGCTCGCCACCCAGCGCCCGCACGCCTGGTTCGAGCAGAACGTGATCGCGACCGTGCCGATGACCTATCCCGGCGCCGGCCGCCGCGTTTACCCGGGCTTTTTGCAATTGGCCGGGTTCATGACGATGAATCTGGGCAATCACATGATGTCGCATTGGGAGATGTTCAAACATCTCGTCCAAGGCGATGACGAAAGCGCCGACGCGACCAAGGATTTCTACGACGAATATCGCGCGGTGTGCGACATGACCGCCGAATTCTATTTGCAGACGGTCGATCTGGTGTTCCAGCGCCATGCTTTGCCCAAGGGCGAGATGACGCATCGCGGCGCGCCGGTCGATCCCGGCGCGATCACCGACGTCGCCTTGCTCGCGATCGAGGGCGAGCGCGACGATATTTCGGGCCTTGGCCAAACCAAGGCGGCGCTGGCGCTCGCCACCAACCTCCCGCCCGCGATGAAGCGCTATTATATGGCCGAGGGCGCGGGGCATTATGGCATTTTCAACGGCAGCAAATGGCGCGGCCGCATCGCCCCTGTGGTCGAACAATGGATCGCCGCGCACGAGGGGTGAGGGGTAGTGCCGCCCCGTGCCGGGGCGGATCGGCCGCTATTTCCCCTTCACCAGCACCGCGAGCAGATCATAATAATCGGCGAGCGCGATCATGCGGTCGAGCTCGCAGCCGATCCGCCCGCCGAGCGCCCAGCGCACCTCGGCATTGATCGCGCCAACCACGGGCAGATCGAGGCGTAGCCTATCGCCCGGCGCGACGTCCGCCTCGCAGCGCGCCATCAGCCCCATCGCCGAGAAATTGACGAGCAACAGCGGCAGTCGGTCGCCGTCGTCGCGTGTCGCATGGGTGCGAAAATAAACCTCGTCGCGTGGTGCCGTGCGTTGGTCGCTAAATGCCAGAGCGGCCATGTCCCATCCCCCGCGGCCCCGATAAGCCCTGGGGCCGCTGCGCGATCAGGGCTATCCCCCGCACGTGAACCGCGCCGATAGAAACAGCGTAAACAACGGATTTCCCGTGATTATACGGGGGGCAGCAGCAGCGCGTGATGCTTTTTGCCCGCCGAGATCTTCACCGGCCCGGCGCCGATCGAAACGATCGCGGCCTCGTCGGCCACTTTCTCGCCATCGACCCGCGCGCCGCCGCCCTTGATCAGCCGCCGCGCCTCGCCCTTGGAGGCGGCGAGCCCCAAGGCGACGAGCGCATCGACGAGCGGCATTCGCGGCGCGGGCGCGACCGCGCGCGGCAGCGCCTCGCCCGCCGCGCCCTCCTCGAACGTGCGGCGCGCGGTTTCCGCCGCCTCGGCCGCCGCCGCCGCGCCCCGGCACAAGGCGGTCGCCTCGTTGGCGAGGACGATCTTGGCCTCGTTGATCTCGGCGCCCGCGAGGGCTTCCAGCCGGGCGATCTCGTCGAGCGGCAGATCGGTGAACAGCCGCAGGAAGCGCCCCACGTCGCGGTCATCGGTGTTGCGCCAGAATTGCCAATAATCATAAGCGGGCAGCGCATCGTCGTTGAGCCAAACCGCGCCCGCCGCCGTCTTGCCCATTTTGGCGCCGTCGGCGGTGGTGATGAGCGGGCTGGTGAGCCCGAACAATTCGCTCCCCTCGAGCCGGCGCGCGAGCTCGATCCCGTTGACGATATTGCCCCATTGGTCCGATCCGCCGAGCTGCAACCGGCAGCCGTGCCGCCGCGCGAGCTCGACGAAATCATAGCCCTGCAGGATCATGTAATTGAATTCGAGGAAGGTGAGCGGCTGCTCGCGATCGAGCCGCAGCTTCACCGAATCGAAGCTGAGCATCCGGTTGATCGTGAAATGCCGCCCCACTTCGCGCAGGAAGGGGATGTAGGCGAGCGCATCGAGCCATTCGGCGTTGTTGACCATCACCGCGTCGCTGGGGCCGTCGCCGAAGACGAGGAAACGCTCGAACACGCGGCGGATCGAGGCGATGTTCGCGTCGATCGCGGCGTCGTCGAGCAATTTGCGGCTCTCGTCCTTGCCCGAAGGGTCACCGACCTTGGTGGTGCCGCCGCCCATCAGCACGATCGGCTTGTGCCCGGTCTGCTGCAACCGCCGCAGCATCATGATCTGCACCAGGCTGCCGACGTGAAGCGAGGGCGCGGTAGCGTCGAAGCCGATATAGCCGGGGACGACTTGCTTCTGCGCGAGCGCGTCGAGCCCGGCGGCGTCGGTCGCCTGGTGGATATAGCCGCGATCGTGAAGCACGCGGAGGAGGGGGGAGGCGTAGGTCATGAGCGGGCTTTAGAGCGCGGGGGGAAGGGCGGGAAGGGGGGCGCTTCCCTTCCGGCCGTGAAGGAAGAGCGCTCACCCAACCCTCTCCCGCTAGCGGGAGAGGGCTTTGCCGCGGGTTGGTCGAGGGCGATGAACTGGCGCGACGAAAAGCCCTCTCCCGTTTACGGGAGAGGGTTGGGTGAGGGCCTTCGTCCCTCCTACCGCCCCGGCAGTTGCGCCAGCGGATCGACCGGCAGGCGCCCCTTGCGCAGCTCGAAATGCAGCTCGGGCTGGTCGGCGAAGCCCGAATCGCCCGATAGCGCGACCGCTTGCCCGCGCTTCACCGCCTGGCCGCGTTGCACCAAAATCTCGCCGACATGGCCATAAATGCTGCTCCACCCCTCGCCGTGGCGGACGATGACGATGCCGCCCAATCCCTTCACCCCCGATCCGGTATAGCTCACCACGCCATCGGCGCTCGCGAGCACGGGGGTGCGCAAGGGGACGGCGATCTTGATCCCGTCGTGCCGCTCGCCGGTGCCGCCGGGGCCGAAACGGCTGACGATCCGCCCCTCGACCGGCCAGCCGAAGCCGCCGACGAAACGCGCGGGCGCGGCGACGCTCGCCTCGGGGGGCAGCACGCGCCGCGCGGTCGAAGACGGCGCGACGGGGCGCGCATTGGCGGCGAGCGCGGGTTCGCCGCCGGTCACGATATCGTCGATGTCGAGCGCGAAGGCGCGCGCGCGCTCGGCGGCGGTCTGGGGCGCGGCGCGCGGGATGAGAATGCGTTGCCCGGCGCGCAGCACATAGGGTTCGGCGAGCGCATTGGCCTCGACCACTTGCGCCCAGGGCACGCCATAAGCGCGCGCGATCGCGATTCCCGTCTCGCCCGCGCGAACCAGATGATAGCGGCCGGCGGGAATGACGAGCTTCTGATCGGCGCGCACCACATAGGGCGGCGCGAGGCCGTTCGCGCGCGCGATCGCCTCGGTGCTCGCGCCGGTGAAATTGGCGATGCCGCCGAGCGTGTCGCCGGGGCGGACATAATAATCCTGCGCGCGCACCTCGCGCGCGTCGGGGGTCACGGGCCGCGCCTCCCACGCCGGGCGCGGCGGTGGGGCGGCTGAGGGGAGCCGCGCGGGCGATGCCGCCTCGATCGGCGGCGGGGGAAGTTGCGGCGCGCGGCTGTCGCCCCGTTCGATCGGCGGGGGAATGCACGCCCCCAATAAAAGCGCGATCATCGCCACTCCCGCCCGCATCGCTCCCCCCGAAGCCGCCTCAATAGATGGCGGCCAGCATATCGAGCGATTCGCGATGTGTCAGGTCCAGGTGGAGCGGGGTGACGGCGACATAGCCGTCCTCCACCGCTTCCAAATCGGTCGCGTGCGCCGGGGTTTCGATCGAGGGACCGAGCGCGAACCAATGATAGTCATAGCCGCGCGGATCGCGGTTGGTGACGATCTTCAGCCGGCCATAATCGCGCAGCCCCTGGCCGACGACGCGGACCCCTTTGACGAGATCGGGGGCGAGCGCGGGGAAATTGACGTTGACGAGGGTGCGCGGCGCGAGCGGGGCGTCGAGCAAGGGGCGGAGCACCTTCGCCCCCCAGCCGCGCGCGGCGGCGAAGGGCACGTCGTCGCCCGCGCCTTCGCGCGCGTAAACCTGGCTGAGCGCGATCGAGCGCACGCCCGCGAGCGCGCCTTCCATCGCGGCGGAGACGGTGCCCGAATAAGTCACGTCCTCGGCGAGGTTCGCGCCGCGGTTGACGCCCGAGAGGATCAGATCGGGGCGCTGCGGCATCAGCTTGGCGAGCGCCATCATCACCGCGTCGGTCGGCGTGCCCGCGACCGCGAAGCGCCGCTCGCCATGGCGCCGCACCCGGATGGGCCGCGTGAGGGTGAGCGAATGGCCCGCGCCCGATTGCTCCTCGGCCGGGGCGACCACCCAGATGTCGTCGGAGAGGGTGGCGGCGATCTCCTCGAGCACTTTGAGGCCCGGGGCGTGATAGCCATCGTCGTTGGTGAGCAGAATACGCATCAAAACCTCCCCAGATGAAATCTGGGGAGGGGGACCATGCGAAGCATGGTGGAGGGGCGGCGAGCGCAGCTCGCCGGCTACGCCGGCGCCCCTCCACCAACCTTCGGTTGGTCCCCCTCCCCGAGCAAGCTCGGGGAGGATTTACCTCACCCCTTGGCCTCCAACCGCGTCACCCCGCCCATATAGGGGGCGAGCGCTTCGGGCACGGTGACGCTGCCGTCCGCGTTCTGATAATTTTCGAGCACCGCGACGAGCGTGCGCCCGACCGCGAGCCCCGAGCCGTTGAGCGTGTGGACGAATTCGGTGCGCTTCTGCTCGCCCGCGACCCGGTAGCGGGTGTTCATCCGCCGCGCCTGGAAGTCGCCGGTGTTCGAGCAGCTGGAGATTTCGCGGTAACAGCCTTGGCCCGGCAGCCACACTTCCAGATCATAGGTCTTGCGCGCGCCGAAGCCCATGTCGCCGGTGCACAGCAGCAGCTTGCGATAGGGCAGGTCGAGCTTTTCGAGGATGGTCTCGGCCGCGCGGGTCATCCGCTGATGCTCGGCCTCGCTCTCCTCGGGGCGGACGATGCTGACGAGTTCGCACTTCTCGAACTGGTGCTGGCGGATGAAGCCGCGCGTATCGCGCCCGGCGGCGCCGGCTTCCGAGCGGAAGCAGAGGGTGAGCGCGGTGAGGCGGATGGGCAGGGCGACTTCGTCGAGCAACTCGCCCATCACGCTGGCGGTAAGCGAGACTTCGCTGGTGGGGATGAGCCAGCGACGGTCGGCGTTGGCTTCTCGCCTCAACAGCTTTTGAAATGCGACAGCGGCGTTAGCTATCCCTATTGGATCAGAAGCTTCGGGTTCCGTCGTTGCAAGCTCAAGATAATACTCCCTTAAACGAGTATCATCGTAAGCGAGTTGAGTTTGAAAGCTATCCTCGGCGAATTTCGGCAGCTTATCGGTGCCATACATCGCCTCGTCCTTGACGAGCACCGGCGGGCAGCACTCGCTATAGCCCTGCTCGCGCGTCTGCGTGTCGAGCATGAATTGGCCGAGCGCGCGGTGCAGGCGGGCCATGTCCCCACGCAGGAAGGTGAAGCGCGCGCCCGAAAGCCGGGCGCCGGTCTCGAAATCCATGCCGAGCGCGGGGGCGAGATCGGCATGTTCCTTGGGCGTGAAGTCGAACGCGCGCGGGCTGCCCCAGCGCGACACTTCGACATTGCACGTCTCGTCCGCGCCATCGGGCACGTCGTCGGCGGGGAGATTGGGGATGATCGCGAGCGCCGCCTGCAATTGCTCGCCCAGCGCCTTTTCCTCGGCCTCGATCGCGGGCAGCCGCTCCTTGAGCGCGGCGACTTCGGCCATCAGCGCCTGCGCGGCGGCCTCGTCCTTGGCCGCCTTGGCCGCGCCGATCGCCTTGCTCGCCTCGTTGCGGCGGGCTTGCGCCGCCTGCGCCTCGGTGATCAGCGCGCGGCGGCGCTCGTCGAGCGCGAGCAAGGTCGCCGCTTGGGGGGCGAGGCCGCGCCGCGCGAGGCCCGCGTCGAAGGCATCGGGCCGTTCGCGGATGAAACGGATGTCGTGCATAGCGCGACGCTATGGCCGCGCCCATGCGCCCACGCAACGGCTTATTCGGCGGTCGCCGCCTTGCGGTTGGCGAAGCGCCCGCGCGCGACGAGCGCGGCGGCGGCCGCCCCGAACAGCAGCACCATCGGCGGCGCGGGGACCGGCGTCGGGCCATCGGGCGGCGGCCCGCCCGAGCTGCCGGTGCTGCCCGAGGCCGACGAGCTCGCGCTCGACGCCGAGGACGAGCTCGACGAGGACGCGCTGGTGCTCCAGCCCACGCTCGACGAGCCATAGGACGAGCTGCTCGTGCTCGAAGAGGTGCTGACGTCGCCCGAGGAGGAGGAGCTGGTGCTGCTGCTCGCCGAGCTGGTGATGTCGCCCGAGGACGATGCCGAGCTGGTGATGCCGCTCGACGTCGACGAGGTCGAGGAGATGGTGCCCGACGAGGTCGAGGTCGAGGAACCACCGGTCGACGACGAGGTGGACGACCCGCCCGTCGAGGTCGAGGAGCCGCCGGTGGAAGAGGAGGTCGACGAACCGCCGGTCGAGGTCGAGGAGCCGCCGGTCGAGGTCGAAGAGCCGCCGGTCGAGGTGGAGGAGCCGCCGGTCGAGGAGGTCGACGAAATGATGATGCTGATGCCGCTCGACGTACCGCTCGAGGTGCTGCTGGTCCCGCTCGACGTGCCGCTCGACGTCCCGCTGCTCGTCCCGCTCGAGCCGCTGCTCGACGAGGAGGTCGAGGAACCGCCCGAACCGCCGCTCGCGCTCGAGGTCGAGCCGCTGGTCGAGCCGCCGCTGGTCGAGATGGTCACGCCGCTGCTGCCGCCGCCGCCGAAAAAGCCGCCGCCGAAGAAACCGCCGAACCCGCCGAACCCGCCCGTGCCGCCGATCACCACCGGCACCGCCGCGCCGCCGCCGCCCGCGACCGGGAAATCACCGGCGGGCGGCACATAGGGCGGGGGCAGCGGCACCGGCGTGCTCGCCAGCGTCACCGTCGGCGGCGGGCAGACGGTGCGCGTGGTCGTCACCACCCGCCGCACCTTCGCCGCGCGCCGCACCGCCACCTTGCGGACGATGCGCTTGGTCTTCTTGACGTGCGCGACGCGCGGTTTGGCCGATTCGGCCACATGCACCGCGCCGCCACCGATCACGGCGCCCCCACATGCGCAGGCGCATAGTTTCGCCAAGGCCATCCGAACAGACATCGCGTTTCCTTTTCTCGGCCTGCCCCATCTTCCCGGTCCGCCGTCGCGGCACCGTTCGGGGTCGGCTATCCAGCACAGTGCAGAATAAAGCCTTAAGTTCAACGATCTTAACCATCAATTCCTGTCCCATCGCGGCTATCCGCTTGGGAAGGCGCACGCGATCATGGTTAATGTTTCAAGCTGGGACGGTTTTAGGTGAAGATTATTGGGCGGGGATCGCGCGGCGGCGAAGCGAGCGGTCGCGGGCAAAAGGCACGCCGCCGCACCTTTCGTGCCGTAACGATGCGTCAACATTGCTTGTCGCCAAGCCCGGGGGAGCGTATAGGCGCGGCCGGGTGGAAACGCATGAAATAAAATTGTTTCGCGTAGGAGAGTGGGGATGGCGTCCGTAGTGAAGAGCCTTCAAGGCCAAGAGTTTGAGCCCGCCGCCGCCAATGATGCCGAGCGCATCTATCGGCCAAGCGACGACGAACCGTTCATGAACCCCCGTCAACAAGCCTATTTCAAGGCCAAGCTGCTGCATTGGAAGGAGGAGATCCTCCACGAGGCGCAGGAAACGCTCAGCCAGCTCCAGGCCGACAGCCTGCGCGAGGCCGACCTTACCGACCGCGCGTCGAGCGAGACCGATTGGTCGATCGAGCTGCGCACGCGCGATCGCCAGCGCAAGCTGATCTCCAAGATCGACGCCGCGCTGCGCCGGATCGAGGAAGGCGAATATGGCTATTGCGAGGTGACCGGCGAACCGATTTCGCTCGCGCGGCTGGAAGCGCGCCCGATCGCGACGATGACGGTGGAAGCGCAGGAGCGCCACGAGCGCAACGAAAAGGTTTCGCGCGACGATTGAGTGATCGCGCGCGGCGATTTCAGTTTCATCAAGAGCGAATAGTTGGCGAGCGGCGTCCCACTTCGGGGCGCCGCTTAAGCATTTGGAGAGAGTGCGCGGGCTATTTCAGGCTGGTAAGGGCAACTACGCCAGTGGTTTTCCCAATATTTACCGAGAGTTGCATGGACCAGCTTTCCGTCGACCGATTCGATCAGATCGAGGATGAGCCCGGCACCGGGCGCCATGAAATGCGCGACAGCATCTTCCTGGGCGCGCGCTTCCGTTTGCGCGGCGTGCGCGATCCCATCGATGGCCGCGTGCGCAACATTTCGGCGGGTGGGCTGATGGCGGAAGTGCCGCGCGCGGTGGCGCAGGGCGACTCGCTCGAAATCGAAGTGCGCGGGATCGGCTGGGTGTCGGGCAAGGTCGCCTGGGCGGCGCATGGCCGGCTCGGTATCGCCTTCGACGAACCGATCGATCCGCAGCGCGCGCGCAAACCGGTCACCGGCAATCGCCCGCTGAAACCCGTCGCTTATCAGCCGCGCCGCTGATCGATGCGCGGGCGTATCGCTTGCGAAAACGGGCCCGGTCGCCTGCCCCTAGTGTCTAGACCCCAAAGGCGGCCGGGCCGGAGCGCTTAATGCTCGGTGAGCTCCTCCTTTAGGCGAAGCTTTTGCTTCTTCAGCTCGGCCACGATCAGCGCGTCGGGAAGCGGTCGCTGCAGCTCGCTTTGGATCTGACGATCGAGCTGGGCGTGCTTGGCTTGCAGAGCCGACAGATGCGCGCTGTTCATTGGGCAGTCTCCTTCGCTATGCCCGGCCCGGTACGCGCCGGGACCATCGAGTAAATCACAGCCGCGCGGGGTTGGCGAGCGTCCGCGCGACGGATTCGGGCTTTTTGGGGACCAAAGGATTTGCCATCGAAACGCTGGCGCGCATCTGCTAGCGGGGCGGCCGGGCAAATGCTGGAATCCGCCGTGCTTTCGGCGCGCGCGCGCCGGGGGTAGGTGGGGCCGAGGATGGTGGGATGGATCAGGGAGTGATCGCTCAGCGGCTGGCGACGCTGCGCAGCGAACATCGCGATCTCGACTCGGCGATCGCCGCGCTCGGCGAGGCGGCGGGGGCCGATGAACTCCAGCTCGCCCGGCTGAAGAAGCGCAAGCTGCGGTTGCGCGACGAAATCACGCTGCTCGAGGATCAGTTGATCCCCGACATCATCGCCTGAAGGCGCGGGGACGATGCGGCAAGGACGCGATTTCATCGCGCGGCACGGCGAAACGGTGTTCAACGCCGCGCGCCGCTTGCAGGGCGAAGCGCTCCACACCCCGCTCACCCGCGCGGGCTTCGCCCAGGCCGAGGCAATGGGCGAAGCGTTGCGCGCGCTGCTCGGGACGAAGCCGGCGCTTTCACTTTGGGCGTCGAGCACGGGGCGCGCGCTGCAGACGCTCGCGGTGATCGCCGAGCATCTCGAGCTCGATTGGCACGCCGCGCGCGCCGATTCGCGCCTGGTCGAAATCGGCATGGGCAGCTGGGGCGGGCGCTATTATGCCGAGGTGATCGCCGAGGTGGGGCCTGTATTCGATGCCGCGAGCGGGCTGCTCCGGCCAGCGCCCGATGGCGAGACTTACCCGCAAATCGCCGCGCGGGTGCGCGCCTGGCTCGCCGAGACCGATGACGATCCGGGCGATCGGCTGGTGATCATGCACGGCGTGTCGAGCTGCGTGCTGCGCGGGGTGATGCTCGATCTGCCCGCCTGGCCCTCGCTCGGCGTGCCGGCGGCGGCGAGCTTGCCGCAGGGGAGCGTCGCGCTGATCGCGGGCGGGCGCGAGGAGATCGTGGTGCGCGGCGGCGGGAGCGCGCCGGCATGATCGCGCTCGCGCTCGCCGCCGAATTGCTCGCGGTACGCGGCGATTGGGGCGCGTTCCGCGGCGGGCCGCCCCAGAATTGCTATGCGATCGCCGCGCCGGTGCGCGCGGGCGGGGCGGGGCGCGCCTTCGTCGCGATCGGCTCCTGGCCGCGCCAGGGGCTGCGCGGGCAGCTCCACGTCCGGCTCTCGGCGGCCAAGGCGCCGCGCGCGCGGGTGACGCTCAGCATCGGCGCGCGGCGCTTCGAGCTGATCGCGGGGGATCGCGACGCCTGGGCGCCCGATGCGCGCACCGACGCCGCGATCGTCGCGGCGATGCGCGCCGGGCGGAGTCTGAGCGTCGAGGCGCAGGGCGCGAGCGGACGCCCTTTCGCCGATGTCTATGCGCTAGCGGGCGCCGCGACCGCGATCGACGCGGCGGCGCTGGGGTGTGTTTAGTATATCTAGTGGAGCGTTCGGTTGCCCGATCGGCGGAATATCTGAATCGACATCAAGCGAAGTTTACTGCCGCAGCTGCCTAGAACGAACAATATGTCATCTTGTAAAAATGCCTGGATAGTAAGTTCAAATGTGCTTGTATGCTCCCAATATACTTCAACATTTTCTGGATGGGCGAAAGCCTGCTTCCACGCTCGTAATACGCGTTGGCGTGCGCTTGGCGTAAGCATCGACAGTCCGTCCTTCATGCGGCGCGACATTCGCACCCACGGGATCATCTCAGTGATCATGCGGTGACTCCTGGAATGGGATTCTAACACGGCCACTGACCCTATGCGAGTCATTCTGCATGCAATTTTCAGTTGGTAATTGGCACCAAAGCCCGCTAAATTTGCCGCCAATTTATCGTAAAAAATACGGAAAAAAATTGACACAGAGAAAGAGTCGCGTTATGTGCGACCTGCGGCGGCTGTGATGCCGACCGTGCATGTCCGGCATGCATGATCCGGCAGGGCCGCTGTGTCGTAGAGGTAGGAATGGGAGTAGCGGATGGCTCGCACGCGGCTGACGTTCGATGTCAGCGAAGAGGTTGCCGAATTGCTCAACGAGTTGGCAGATGAGGCGTCGACCACCAAGGCGGACATTATCCGTCGAGGTCTTGCCGTCATGAAAGTCGCCCGTGAGCAAAAGCGCCATGGTCGCCCTCATATGGGATTTGTCGAAGAATCGAAGAAGCTTGATGCGGAAGTGGTTGGATTGCTTCCGTAATGGAAGATAGACAAGATAATTCCGAACCTGAGAAAATAGACCTTAATAGGGCTGTCCCAGGCGGTAAGATTAGCCTTGTCAAAGACCATATTGCATTATATGTCGGTGCAATCATCTTGGTTGTTGCTATGGTTCTTTGTGCCGCGTTCATTTTAACGTCAACAAAGGATGAAAAGGGGCCAGAACGAGCTTGGAACTTGCTATTTTTGCTGGTGGGGTATGCCGGAGCCTATATTTTCCCGGCACGCGCCAAAGGATAGCACTCAGCCGTAACAGCATCGGCATTTAAGATAACGACCGGTGGCGGATCGAACGAACTTGCGGCTCGGCCCGCCACCGATGTTGCTATTCCCGCTCGGGCACCGGCACGTTGAAGCCGTTGAGCGTCATCGACACCAGGCAATAGAGCCCGACCAGATAGATCAGCTCGTTCGCGCCATGCTGGCCGAAACTGCTCACCGCGAGCCGGTAGCATGGCTCGGGCAGCACGCCGCCGTTCACCAGCGCGAAGGCGACGTCGTAAGCGACCGCTTCCTCGGGCGACAGGTCGCGCGGCTTCACCCCCGCGCACAGCTCCGAGAGCCGCGCCTGGCTCATCCCCTCGCGCTCGGCGACCGCGATATGCGCGTAAAGCTCATAGGCCGCGTCGAAATGCGCGCCGGTCACCAGGATCGCGATCTGGCGCGCGGGATCGGGCAAGCTCGCGCCGATCGACATCGCCTTGGTCAGCTCCCACACCGCCTTGCCGTAAACGGGCTCGTGCAGCCACGGATTCCAGGGGCCGCAGAGCGCGCCATTTTCGTCGATCGTCTTGAAATCGTTGAAGGCGCTGGCGATGCCCGCCTTCATATCCTCGTAAAGCGGCTTTTGCTCGGGCGTGAGCTCGGCGGGCGTGATGAGTGGCAGGCGCATGCGTGGTTCCTCCGGCCCCCCGGCCGCCGCCCTTGTGGAGCGCAATTGCGAAACAGGCGAGACACCGGGCCCCGATGCGCTACAGCAAGCGCGTGCTGCGCCGCCTGATTTTGACCGATTTTCGCAACCATCCCGCGCTCGCGATCGATCCCGCGCCGGGCTTCGTCGTGCTCACCGGGGAGAATGGCGTCGGCAAGACGAACATTCTGGAGGCGGTGTCGCTGCTCGCGCCGGGCCGAGGGCTGCGCCAGGCGCGGCTGGGCGAAGTCGCGCGCCAAGGCGGGGCCGGGGGCTTCGGGGTCGCGGCGACCTTGGGCGCGGGGCCGGGCGATGCCGTCGAGCTCGCGACCGGCACCCAGCCGCAAGCGCCCGAACGCCGCCTGGTGCGCATCCAGGGCGCGAGCGCCGCCGCCACCGCGCTCGCCGATTGGCTGACCGTGCTGTGGCTCACCCCGGCGATGGACCGGTTGTTCGTCGAGGCGGCGGGCGAGCGGCGGCGCTTCCTCGATCGGCTGACACTCGCGCTGTTCCCGGCGCACGCGACCCATGCGACGCGCTACGAAGCGGCGATGCGCGCGCGCAACCGGCTGCT
>FRDC01003149.1_pt1 | contig 31789 bp, 25 predicted proteins | sample 1106171 | NCBI WGS metagenome assembly FRDC01 (sample SAMEA3930566, study PRJEB13176) | freshwater metagenome | biome: Drinking water system; feature: drinking water; material: water | place: Singapore | collected 2014-12-20 | reverse complement strand
ATGCCGAGCACCTTGTTATAGAGCTCGACCCCCATAAACTTGTCCTTCTCCCACTTGCCTGCTTTGACGGACGCCGTGGCCTGCGGAATCCGCCGACTCATGGCGCAGATCATGGACATCGTATGTTCGGCCGTGGTGACGGTATTGCCGCCTGGGGTATTCATCACGACGATGCCGCGTTTGGTGGCCGCCGGTGTATCGACATTATCCAGGCCGGACCCTGCACGGCCCACGATCTTCAACTTCGGCGCAGCCTCGATCAACTCGGCGGTAACTTTGGTACCGGACCTGACGATCAGCCCATCGGCGTCCTTGATCTCTTTGAGCAACTCATCCTTCGGCATCTTGGATTTCACCACCACGGTGAAGCCCGCCTTCTGGAGAAGTTCGACGCCCTGCGTGGACAGACTGTCGCTGATCAGAATCTTCAATCCGGTATTCGCGCTCATCGTTATCCTCAACCCCTACTTGGCCATCAATATTTCTTGTGCTTTGCCTACTCCGCTTCCCAACTTGACGGAATGCCCGAGCCCCTTCAATACCATCTCCGTCGCAGCCACAGCCGTGATCACATCGAACCGGTCGGCATAGCCCATATGCGAGAGACGGAACACCTTCCCCTTCAATTGATCCTGCCCGCCGGCGGCGGTGATGCCGTATTGCACGCGAAGATTCTTGTAGATAGCCTGCCCGTCTACTCCGTCCGGCGCACAAACCGTCGTCAACGCATCGCTGGGTGAATTCTTGGGAAACAACGCCAATCCCGCAGCCTTCATCCCTTCACGCATCGCATGGGCCAGCTGCCCCTGCCGCGCAAACATCTTCTCGAGCCCTTCGGCCTTCATCATCCTGAATACTTCCTGAAGACCGATAATCAGGGACACCGTCGGCGTAAACAAGGTCTGATTCTTGGCCTGGTTCTCGCGTTCTTTCTTGAAGTTAAAATAGAACGATGCGTTCTTGGCCTTCTCCGCAAACGCCCAAGCTTTGTCGCTGACACTCACGAACGCCATGCCAGGCGGAAGCATCAACGCCTTTTGGGAGCCGGTAATGACCACATCCAAGCCCCAGGCATCCGTTTTAATGTCAAACACGCCTAATGCCGTAATGGCATCGACGACCAATATCGTATTCTCATAGCCTTTGACGATCTCGCCCAACGCCTTCACGTCGTGCGACACCCCGGTCGAGGTCTCGCTCGCCTGGACATACACGGCCTTGATCGACGGATCCGCCTTCAATGCATCAGCCACGACCTTCGGATCGACCGCATGCCCCCATTCAACCTTGATCTCGGTCACCTGCACGCCGAACGCTTTGCAGATCTTGCCCCACCGTTCACCGAACTTCCCACCATTGATACACAACGCCTTGTCGCCGGGGGAGAGGAAATTAGAAACCGACCCTTCCATCCCGCCTGTGCCGGAGGAGGCCAACATAAGAACATCATTCCTGGTCTGAAACAGCCACTTGAGTCCCTCGCGAACTTCCGCAAAGATCGGATCGAACTCAGGTGCCCGGTGATGAATCATGGGACGGGCCATCGCCAACAGCACTTCTGGGGGCACAGGCGTAGGACCCGGAGCCAACAAATACCGCTTCAACATTGACCGATCCTCCTTCGATATCACCCGCAATTTGACCTGATGGGGATGCCACTAGAAAAGAGGCGGTACGCTACCACTAGCGCTACAGGACTGTCAAGAAACGAGACCCCGCAAGAGCTGAAAATCGCTGGAGGTTTTGCTCTTGAATTTCACACGCCTCGCACAACTACAACCCCCTGATCATGCGGCAACCTCAACCGTACAGAGCGGCGTGTCCTCGAAAGAGGGGCGATCTAACCTCTTCAATTTCTTGACAACTCGCAGACCGATCGATAGTCTACCCTCAATCAGCGGTCTTTCACCTGAACCTGAGGTTCATTTTGAATCAGCGACACTTCCTCCCGGTAGTCCTCGCACTCGGTTTTTTCGCCACCGCCTCTTTCTCGATTTCAGTCGAGGAAAGCCTTGCTCAGATCGCACCGCCCGAAGCGGCCGCTGATGCGAACACACCGGAGGAAGACGACGAGGTCGACGCCAACCTCGTTCCCCTGGAACCTGAACTGTCGATTCTTCCCACGGAAACAGCTGAGTCCACCCCTGACACGGGAGCCGCGACGCAAAATCCAGTCAATGCCGCAGTACCATTTCCTAATCCGGTTCAATCCGTCAACGGCGGAACGGTCTACAATATCCCCATCGTGATGGACCCCACCGTGGAGAGCCATATTCGCTTTTTCAATACATCGATCCGATCTCGTTTTGAGCAATGGCTGGTGCGGCTCAGCCGCTATCAGCCGCTGGTCGAAAAGATCTTCTCCGAATTCAATATTCCCAGCGATCTGGTCTATCTGTCACTCGTCGAAAGCGGCTTTAACCCCTATGCCTTCTCACGCGCCAAAGCGACCGGACCGTGGCAGTTCATGAAAGGCACGGGGCAGGTTTACGGTCTGCGTATCGATCACTACGTGGACGAACGGCGCGATCCCATCAAGTCGACCGTAGCAGCCGCCCGCTATCTCCGCGATCTGTATGACCTGTTTGGTGCCTGGCCGTTGGCGATGGCGGCCTACAATGCCGGAGAGGGCAAAGTCATGCGGGCGCTCAATAAGGTGCAAGGGGAAACATTCTCCGATATCTCAAAAACCAAATTGATCAGGACAGAAACGAAACAATACGTTCCGCGCATCATGGCTGCGACCGTCATCGCCAGAAATCCCGACCAATACGGATTCCCTCAGAATCCGGTGGCGCCGCACCAGTTTGAGGAGGTCGTGGTCAATCGACCGCTCCATTTCCACGCAATTGCCAATACAACCGGGATTCCGTACGAAGAACTCCGCCTGTTGAACCCTGAACTCCGGCGAGATGCGACACCTCCGGGGGACTCAGCCTATCACCTCAAAGTTCCGGTCGGAACCAGTGCGAAAGTCGTCCAACTCCTCGACCGTGTTCCCACCTATAAGTTTCCACCGCTTCCGGCAGTCAAAGTGCAGCGCGTCAAAACCGATAGCGGACGGTGGTACCGTGTGCGCGGCGGAGACACACTTGAGAAAGTCTCGAAGCGCTTCCGTATCCCGATGAAAACACTGAAGGCCAGAAACAACCTCACCAGCCCCGTCCTCAAAGCCGGAGAGTTCCTGATCATCGCACGGTAATGCCACACCCCGCTTCAGGCCTAGGCCTGAAGCGACAGTACCGCATATGCTGGCAGATTATGGTTTCTTAGGCGCAGCCGGTGCCGTAACGGCCGGCGCGGGAGCAGCAGGGGCAGGGTCTGGAGACTTCTTCACTTCAAGAACCTTGAGACGCACCGCAGCTTCGTTCGCCAGCGGGGAATTCGGATAGCTCTTCATCAAATCCTGATAGTGCGCCAACGCGCCCTCCGGCCGGGACAGACTTTCCTCCAGCCGGGCCAACTCAAACAGCGCATGATCCCGATTCAGCGCACCGGGGATATCCAGCACCGCTGAATAGGCCTTGGCCGCCTGATCACGATCTCCTTTGAGGAGATACGCATATCCTAACCGCTGCTGAACAAGACCCGACAATGATGTATTCGATCCATACATCAGAATAAACCGCTTATAGGCTTCAATGGCCGCATCGAATTCATTGGCCTGGGCCAACGCGTTCCCGAGATGGAAGGCCGCAAGCGGAGCCGTCGATGTCCGCGGATACTCTTCGACAATCCTCTTATACAGCGCTATCGCTTCCTTGAGATTCGCATCGGCTTTCTTGGGATCGTCGGCCGGGCGGGTGAAATAGTGCAGCGTGGCTTCCCGCTCAAGTTCCTGCGCTTTTTGCGCCGTCTGGTTATCGTACCAGAGGACTCCGCCGACAATTCCGGCTGCAAGAACGAGAATCGTCGCGCCCACAAGCAGCGGACCTCGATAGACACGCACATTCTCCAGCCAGTGCTCGAGATTGCTGACCAGGTGAGCCTCATCAACGGGCAAGGTCCGTGGTGGAACTTTAATTCGATAGGTCATAAAATGTCCTGACTCAGTGGCATTCCTTTCAAATGAACCTGGGCCTTATACTAGGGATTGATTTAGCTTGTCAATGTAACCATACCTGGGTACCCGGCGCACCGCAGGGCGCGAACACCCCGGCGCCTCGGATTTCCAGAGACTCGTCTCCATGTTTCAAAATCGCCTCCGACAACTGGCCGACCGATCGCTGACCCGGCACCTCCACACCCTTGACTCCGCTACTGGTCCAACCATCCAACTCGCCGGCCGCACGGTCATCCTCCTCGCCTCGAACGACTACCTGGGCCTTGCGACCCATCCCGATGTCATTCAGGCCGCAATCCGGGCAACCACGCAATACGGAGCCGGAGCCGGAGCGTCCCGCCTGGTCTGCGGGACGCTCCCGCCCCATGCAGAATTGGAGCAGGCCCTGGCCGACTTCAAACATACCCCCGCAGCACTGATTTTTGGATCCGGGTACCTCGCAAATCTTGGCCTAATCCCGTCGCTCGTCGCGAGAGGCGGTTTGATCTTCGCTGACCGGCTGTGTCACGCCAGCCTCATTGATGGAGCGCGGCTCAGTGGCGCGGACCTGCGGGTCTACAGACACCGGGATCTGAATCACCTCGAGTCCCTCCTCAAACGGACACGCGCCGGACGACCGCTGCTCATCATGACGGACGGCCTATTCAGCATGGACGGCGACCTGGCCCCGCTTCCGGAGCTGGCGACGCTGGCCGAACGATTCGGCGCAACACTCTATGTCGACGATGCCCACGGCACCGGAGTAATGGGCCCGTCAGGGCGCGGCACCCTCGAGCATTTTGGAATCGAGGACCGAATTCCGTTTCACATGGGAACGCTCGGAAAAGCGCTGGGCAGCAGCGGCGCCTACATCGCCGGCCCCAACGACCTGATTCAATACCTTGTCAGTACCTGTCGGCCATTCATGTTCACCACGGCCCCCGCTCCCGGCAGCGCGGCGGCCGCGCACGCCGCGCTGACTGTGATCCAGCAGGACTCTTCCCGCCGCACTCGTCTGTGGCGCAATCGCGAACATCTCTTCGCAGGCCTCACGCGCCTCGGATTTCGCCTCACGGAATCAGTCAGTCCCATCCTCCCTATTCTGATCGGCGAGGCGAACAACGCCCTCGCATTTTCACAGCAACTCCTGGCCCATGGAGTTTACGCCCCAGCCATCAGACCACCCACCGTGCCGGATGGATCCAGCCGGATTCGTGTCACCGTCACCGCCGAACATTCTCCCGAACAGATTGACCTGGCGCTGGCAGCATTTGAGCGCGCGGGACAAAGCACGAAGCTTCTCTAGCCCCTCATCGCCGCTCCGCATCTTCCTGCGATTCACTTGCTTTCCGGTCTTGCTGTGGCATGATGCTCACAAGACTTTCATCGGGCGGAACCATATCGTTTACTAGAGCAACAGCCCGCTGCCCACGGGTCATTTTTATTACGGAGTGGCATTCATGGATATTTCAAAGCTGCTGACATTTTCGGTGAAAGAAGGCGCATCCGACTGCCATATCAGCTCCGGCGAGCCGCCGATGATCCGCATCCATGGCGACCTGAAAAAACTGGACCATCCCGCCCTCACACCGGACGAAACCCATGCATTGATTTACGACATGATGACCGACACGCAGCGCAAGAATTTCGAAGAACATCGGGAATGCGACTTCTCGTTCGAACTCGGCGACATTGCCCGGTTCCGCGTCAACGTCTTTGTGCAGCAGCGCGGATTAGGTGCCGTCTTCCGAAACATTCCCACGGAAATTCTTCCGCTCGAAAAACTCGGCATGCCCCCTATTCTTCGTAACCTGTGCGACAAGGAGAAGGGGCTCATCCTCGTGACCGGTCCTACCGGATCCGGAAAATCGACCACCCTGGCCGGCATGGTCGACTATCTGAACAACACTTTCGAAGGCCACATCATCACGATCGAAGACCCCATTGAGTTCGTGCACAAATCAAAAAAGTGCCTCGTCAATCAACGCGAACTGGGCGTCCACACGCTGTCGTTCGCCAACGCCCTCAAGTCCGCTCTTCGCGAAGATCCGGACATCGTGCTGGTGGGCGAAATGCGTGATCTCGAAACGATCCAGCTCGCGCTTACCGCTGCAGAAACCGGGCACCTCGTCTTCGGCACGCTCCATACCTCCAGCGCGCCGAAAACCATCGACCGCATCATCGACGCGTTCCCCCCGGCACAGCAGGCACAGATCCGGACCCAGCTGTCGGAAGCGCTGGAAGCCGTGATTACACAGACACTGCTCAAGAAGAAATCGGGAGGACGCGTGGCGGCACTTGAAATCATGGTGGCAACCACGGCGGTCCGCAACTTGATCCGTGAAGCCAAGCTCCATCAAATCCCCGGCATCATGCAGGCCAGCCAGAAGGACGGTATGCAGACAATGGATATGGCCCTGCTCGATCTGGCGACGCGCGGCGTCGTCACGAAAGCCGAAGCGCAATCACGCAGCATGAATCCGAACCTCTTCGGATCGGCCGCTTCGCTCAGCGGCGCCGCGTAACCACCGCAGGATAAACGGAGACAGGCATGGATATCCGCAGCCTCTTAAAAGTCATGGTCGACCAGGAAGCCTCCGACCTCTACCTCACAGTCGACGCGCCGCCGATCTATCGGATCCACGGATCCACGCAGCAAACGGACGCCCCTCCCTTCAGCAACGAGCAACTGGAGGCGCTGGCGCTGGCGCTCATGCGCGGACAGCAGCGGGGAGAGTTCGAAGAAAAGATGGAGATGAACCTGGCCCTCTACTACAAAGAGCTCGGCCGGTTCCGCGTGAACATCTTCCGGCAGAAAGGGAACGTGGGGCTCGTGTTCCGCCTCATCAAGGCGGAAATCCAGTCCGTCGATCAGTTGCAGCTGCCGCCGATCATCAAAGACATCGCCATGACAAAGCGCGGCCTAGTCCTGGTCGTCGGCGCCACCGGCTCCGGTAAATCGACCTCGCTGGCGGCCATGATCGATCATCGGAACTCCATTCACCAGGGCCACATCATCACCGTCGAAGATCCGATCGAATTCGTCCATAGCCACAAGAAATCGCTGATCACGCAGCGCGAGATCGGCTTTGACACCCTGAACTTCCAGAATGCGCTGAAGAATACGCTCCGGCAGGCCCCGGATGTGATTCTCATCGGAGAAGTCCGGGATACCGAAACCATGGAAGCCGCGATCACGTTCGCCGAAACCGGACACCTGTGCATCGCGACCTTGCACTCGAATAATGCCAACCAGGCGATCGAGCGCATCATGAACTTCTTCCCGGTCGAACGGCACCCGCAGATCTATCTGCAGCTCTCGCTGAACTTGCGCGCAATCATTTCACAACGGCTCATTCCTTCCCTCGACGGACGACGTGTCCCGGCACTGGAAATCATGCTGGACACACCCCGCGTGAAAGATCTCGTCAAGAAAGCCGAGATCGACACACTGAAAGAGGCCATGGAGCAGGGCGTCGACGAAGGCTGCCAGACCTTCGACCACGTCCTCTTCCAACTCTACAAAGCCAATAAGATCAGCCTCGAGCAGGCCTTGATCAACGCGGACAGCGCCAACAACCTTCGTCTCAAGATCAAGCTGGAAGGACTCAAAGGGGATGATGCGGTGAATGCCCTGCTGGATAAGCAGCACTCCAACCAGCAGAGCGACGCGTTTAAGATACAGGGAAGCGGGAACGTGGTCCCGCTCAAAAAGCGCTGACCCGAGAGCGGGACGTCCCGCCGTTCTGCGGCCTACGGTACCGTGGCAGTCCCCGTCTGATGCTCCAGATATTCCGCGATCTTCTCCAACGCCAACGCGCTCAATTTGGCGCCATACCACTCCGGCATCGTCCGCTCCGGATAGCCCGGCACAACGAATACTGACGGGGCGACCACAGACTCCACTACATACTCATGCACGGTCGCGGCCCTCCCTCGATACGAGGGATCGGCCAATCGCTGCCCCCCCGTCACCCCGAGCGTGAGTGCCGGGCCAACCTGTCCGCTCGCACCTGGAATCCCGGGGATCACGTGGCACACAGGGCAACCGGCCTTGGTAAAAATTTCCACGACGGGCTCATCGCCGGAAACCAGCGGAATCATCTCCGCAGTCAGCGAAGTCGGTGCGACGGTCGAAGCAGCGACCGGTCCGGCTGACGGACGTTGCGGAGCGCGGAGCGTCCACAGCCCATACAGCAGTATCAGCCCCATGACGATCAGGATAGCCGTCCGCTCCGGCGGGCGGGTGGCACGAGAAGAAGTCGCAGATGATTCGGATGGGTCAGCTTGCATGGGTGTGTTACGTTGCGTCCCGACTGATTTCCTGCTTCAGAAGTGAATCCGCCGGTCCGGCCTACTTTGAGGCATCCATGGCGCATCGGAATCCGACCGTCCGATCTTCAAACTCCGGCTCAGCCGAAAAGCGAGCGGTCACCCGCAGCGCCGTCGGAAGATCCGCCCAAGACCCCCCGCGAATCACCCGTTTCTCTCCGCTCTTCGGTCCGGACGGATCGGTGTCGGGACTCGTCAGATAGTACTCACGATCATACCAATCGTTCACCCATTCGGCGGCATTTCCCGCCATATGCGCCAATCCATAGGGGCTCTTCCCCCCCTCTTTGAGGCCATGGCGGACACTCATCCCTTCCAGGCCGCTGCCGACCGGGACCAGAGTTATAGACTCGCTGACCCACAGGCCCCGATTGTAGTTGGCGATATCGACAAACGGCTGCATGGGCCCCCAGGGGTATCGCCGGCCATCTGTTCCTCTGGCCGCTTTTTCCCATTCGGCTTCCGTTGGCAAGCGCTTCCCCGCCCACGTGCAATAGGCAACGGCTTCCTTCCAGGTGACACCAACCACTGGACGGTCATCCAAGGAACGCCCCGCTTCGTCATCCGCCGGCATAGCACTCTCGCGTTTGCCCAGCTCGAGAAATTTCTGGTAGCGGCCTGCCGTCACCTCATACTGGTCGATATAGAACGACTTCACCGTTACCGTATGCTCCGGCCGTTCATTCGGCAAACCATCATTGCTACCCATGAGAAAAGGGCCGGCAGAAATCAGCATCATGGGCGCCCCGTCCTTGCCTTTGACCGATTCCACCGCAACGGTCGTCGTGGCGGAAGGCGCTGCGGCGTGAACCGACATCACACCGGTAAGCAGCAGAACCCCCAGGCACCAACCGATTCTCTGTCCCATGGTTCTTACCTCACCTCATTTCGATGCAGATTATCCCGACAAAAGAGGCGTCCGCACCCGATACGATGGGAAAAGTGTACCTGCCAAGGTCAGTAAACACAACGGCTGGATGTTGAACGATGCGGGTTGGACCGATACGGAAGGTGTGGTGTCCCCAACGGGTACCGTCAAACCACGGAGTGCCCCCTCAACTTCACAATAGACCTCCAGGTGGTGGCCGCATGACCACACGGCAGCTCCTCTCCAAACCACGCGAGAATATCACACAGAAGGCCCGCCTGATGAGTCTAACCCACCAGAACGACCCCGGGGGGCCTGAGAGGGGGCGACAATCTCCTTGCTGAAGCCAAATTTGAACCATGCAACCCTGTGTCCAGGCACCAACGTCTGAAGCATTGTTCAAAGGTCCCGAGTCTGATTGGTCGGCATCTGCCCATGGAGAGTTGCAGACGACAGAATCTCACTCATATACCCGCATTGGAGGCAACCTCACGCACCGATCCAATCCTCATTCACAAATTCCTGCTGCGTTACCGGTAACAGTGGCGGCTCAACGGGATTGAAAAACAATCAACATTTATCAATCGCTCAAAGATCTGTGTCGCGCAGTGGATTACACAGGAAATGGAGTGACGATGTAACTCCATCGCGTTGAATTAAATTCAGCTTTAAAGTGGAGAATCAGTTTTCGGGGTGTCTCAAGAAAGAGACAGTTACCAAACCAATTGGAAACATGGAGGAGAATATGACTGCGAAGGATCGCGTCTAAAAGCATCGTACCAAGCTGAGGCTAGAACAGTGTGGGCGCTTGGAAGCATGGATCCCAACCAGCTTGATCAACGCCATCTGCACCATCACCCAGCAGCAGAACCGATACCTATCGGCAGTCGTGAAGGGCGCGCTCAAGGCACATGCAACACGCCACGCTGCCACTGCTATGGCTTCTCACGTTAACAGTAACTAGAGCAGCCGCCTTGAAGAAACGTCGCCGGTAGAGAACTGGACTTGGAGATCCGCATCAGCGCCGAAGGCGGGATTTGGCTCTGGGGGGTTTTATATCGCCAACTCAGATGCCGAGCTTACGGGTTTTGCGTGAGAGATTCAACGGTTTATGATCTCAGAAAGAGCGATATTGAGTCAGAGGGAACGAGCGGGAAATCGCCCTATTAGACGCCTCTTTTAAGACCGCCTTTTCCCGGTTCGAGTCCTGCCAAGATCACTTCTCGTGAATAGACAGAGCCCTCAAGATGACTTCAGCGTCTTCCTGCCTGCATAGTCGCTTTGCGCACAATAATTTAAAACTGCTATCGTGGTCGAAAGTGAAGAAGTCGATTTTTCTAGGGCTTTGACGTATCCTTCGACCGATTCTAAATACAATAGTTTTGACTGAGCATCGATTCATAATTTGAGCACTCAAAACTCGCCAAACTCTCGAAACATCCCACTACCCATCGCCAGAGAAGTGCGCCAGCGTTGTGGCTTCGGCTGTGTAATCTGTGGTTTTCCTCTTTACGAGTACGACCACATCATTGGTTGGGCGAAGGTGCACAGGCATGATGTAGCTGAAATAGCCTTGCTCTGCGACCAACACCACAGAGAAAAAACCTCAGGCCTCTTACCCCTGGAAATAGTCATCGACGCCAATAATAACCCTTTTAATCACCGCACCGGTGTAACCAAGCCATATGACCTGCATTATACGGGAAAGGAATGCCAGGCCATCATAGGTGGTAACCTATTCACCACCGAGGACCAGGGGTATGGGACAGTACAAGTTCCCCTATGTGTAGATGAAACCCCATTGATTGGTTTCATCATGGCCGATGGGCACCTCCTCCTTAACCTTAACTTGTTTGATGAGTTTAACAACCTCATCCTGCAAATCAAAAACAATCAGCTATGGTATTCCATTCGCCCATGGGACATCCACCTTGTTGGTCGCAATTTGACAATCAGAGAGGCAAGTCGGAAGATCCTAATCGACTTAACCTTTGAGGTGCCAAATAAGATCCTCGTGAATAGAGGAAGGTTTCTCCGGAACGGAGTGGAGATCATCATTATGCCGGACCATCTACTCATAACAAACAGCAAAACACTACTTTCTGGTACTACCGTGCACAATGTCCCTTATGGATTGGTTATAGGTTCCATACCATCAAAAGCAGGTTGCTGCCTTCACCTGGAGAAAGTGTCACGTTATCTAGGGGACAACTCAGAGGCTTTACGCTGGGCAAGAGAGAATTTTGAGAAGTTTCAGTTGCCAGAGGCCTAACACTGTAGTTTCCCCTGGATTCGGAACTGGGCTATTACATCAGAATTAGTTAATTTTAGCTTTCTATTTTCTTCAGAGGAACCTTGTCCATACCCAGCTAGCAGTATGATCGGCACGGCCCAGTGAATTGTCGATCTGCGGGTCTCGCGCCCTCGACGTGGTCAAAATAGATTAACCACAATTCCCAGATGCACGCCATGATCCTGAATCGTGTCCCCGGTGCTCGACACATGGTTCAGTTGATGTCCCCAATAGATTTCAAAGTTGGCCTTATCATTCGGCAAGATATTCCACCGGAGACCGACACCCACACTAGCAAGCGTGTCGGGGATCGTGATGCGTGGCGCCGCAGCGGAAGGGCGGTTCTCACCTAAATTCCAACCGTGCGCAACGTCGATAAAGGGAGCCAACTGCACCAGCGGCTCACCGCTCGCCCAGCGGAGCAGGGGGAAGCGTGGCTCAACGGAAGCCACGAACGAATTGTCGCGCAGAATTGTCACCTCACGGTAGCCGCGCACCGTGTACCGGCCGCCGAGCGCCACCTGTTCGAGAGGAAACAACGGCGAGTTGGTGAGCTGCAGATCCATGCGACCAAGGAGCTGCATACCAAGCCACTGTTCGCTGAACTGCTTAATTGTCTGCACCTGACCCAGCCAGGAGAAGAACTGTCCGTCCGGCGTGTCGGGATTCGCATTGATGGTCGCGCCCAGCACATTCAACCCCACACTGAATCGAGAACGGACGGCCAGCACGGTGTCGACCGTGCGATGAATCCATTCCTGTGCAAAGCGGAGGGCAGACACGGTTGCCGCGCCGTTCTGGAAACCAGGGAACGCATTGAGCGTCATCTGATCGGAGGTGTCAGCGAAGAGAAAACTCTGAGTGAAGAGGTGCTCGCCAATAATTGAGAGGGCCACTTCGTCCGTCACGGTTTTATAGATCGGCTGGCGCAGGCTCATTCCGCTAATCTCCGTGTTGGTCTTGATGTTTAGCGGCGTGAAGGGCTGCTCGATAAGTTTGAAGTCGTAGCGCCGGTAGTAGGACGAAAAGGTCGTCCCGTATCGATTGAAAGGAATGGCATAGGAGGCATCGACGATCGGAAAGGCACCGCTCGACTGGCCATAACTGAGGCTAAGCTGGTCTCCGTGGCCCGTCAGATTGTCGTCGACCAGGGTGCCGATCCCACGAATTTCTCCGACCAACGGGGTCTGATAGTTGTTGACCTCTATAGAGGCGTGAAAGGGATTCTTGTCCACCACGCGGACATTCAATAGACTCTCACCCACCTGATCTCCGGGCCGCAGCTCCGCATTGATACGCTCGATCCGACGGTCCTGCTGCAATAGTTGCAACTGCTCCTGCAAGGGGTCGAGAATCACCGGAGTGCGAATGCCGAGTTCAAGCCGGTCATGCAGGTAGGAGTCGGCAAACCAGCGATTGCCCTCGACGTCGATCCTAATCAGCTTCCCTTCGATGATCTGCACCGTCAAGACGTCGAACGTGACGTCCTGGTCTGGGATGATCGCGCCGGAAGTCAGGTAACCTTTGTTGATGTAGAGGAGGGTCAGAGCCAGCCGGAGCCTTTCGAGATCCTCGGTCATCAATGTGCGGTTCTTGAAAGGACCCGTCACTTCGTCGATTTGAGCCTCTGAGAATACGGTATTGCCCACCACATGTACGTCGTGAACAAAGAGGCGCACAGCGCCGGGCTGTTTCTGCACTTCGCCCTCTGGGAGAAGCGGGACAATGGGTAGGACAGGACTCGGTGGCTGAGGCCGTTGAAACTCTTCCTTGAGGGGGCCGAGCGGTTCGCTGGACCGCCCCGTCGGGTCGATCGCGATCTGCGCGAAAACTGACGTCGCTGCCAACGCCATGATTATGACGAAACCGATATGAAGAAAGAGTTGTCTGACGCAGTGAGCCTGCGCCGGTTCTCCGGCGCAATGAGTCATGACTGACAGCCCGTCGACCCCTCAACCTCGAATGACTGGGTCAGAAACCCGTCCGGGGAGATCTGTCTCAGCGTCAAGATTGTCGACTCCTGTGCGGGATCATTGTCGAGGCTTGCGAGCCCCCTCCTAGGTCAAGGTGCCGCCGTCCTTGTCATCGAGCACCGAGGCAGTGATGCGGTGTTTGTGAGTTGGGCCGTGCTGATTGGAGTGGTCGTGATCGCGATCTTGATGGTGCCGTTCTCCCGCCTGGTTGGCCTGCGTCGTCACCATCCTAATTGGTGACGACGCGGCTCTGGCCAGCAGTGATCTGGATGCTGCCCGTATTGCCGAGACCTACGCTGCTGGCGACGCACGCGCCGCTTTAGTTAGATAGCAACCGACTGTCAGGCGGTGAGAGCAATATTGCCGCCAGAACCGGAATTGACTGCGAAACATATTGTGTTCGTCTTGAACCGGATTCAGTCCCTGCTTCGCAGCCCAGCCAGAGATAATCGTTGCAATTGGTGGAATTATACTATCTTGGACTTATGTTTCTTGCCGAACTCAAACTGAATCGTTCCTTCCGGCCCTGATCCGGTGACTTATGCGGTGACGATGGAACCATCGGTCAACGAGAAACGCCCAGCACGGCATGTGTCAAAACCATGTCACCCTGTCAAGTTCCCTTGAAGCCATCCACTGTGCTGCGACTCGTTCAACACGCTTGGTTACCGCAATGTCCATCATGCGTCCTAGTCCTCAAAATAGACTTGTACCACCTGAACCCAGGACAGAGAGGGTCTATTTTTCAACAGAATTGATTGTCTGTTGAGTAATTCCCAGACGATCATGGCATCCCCCCAGAACCTACTCCCTCTCTGATAGTTTAAATTGTCACTCCACTTCTCATTCCGAAACAAGCGTTGGTGCAGGCGTTACCACACTTTCCTGCAAGATGATCCTGTTGCCGGCCGTAAGCTCAATGGCGCCCACACTGCCTGTCCCTTCGCTGTTCGCCAACACAGTACTGTTGCCCACCATGAGATTCTTGCCCGCCGTGAGTTCAACGGTGCCCGCATTGCCGGCCCCCATGCTGTTCGCCGACACGGTACTGTTGTCCACCGTGAGATTCTTGCTCGCCGTGAGTTCAACGGTGCCCGCATTGCCGGCCCCCGTGCTGTTCGCCGACACGATACTGTTGTCCACCCTGAGATTCTTGCTCGCCGTGAGTTCAACGGTGCCCGCATTGCCGGCCCCCGTGCTGTTCGCAGACACGATACTGTTGTCCACCGTGAGATTCTTGCCCGCCGTGAGCTCAATGGTACCAGCGTTGCCGCCCGCCGTGCTGTCCGCCGTCACGGTAGAGCCTTCGACCGACAACACATTTCCAGCTGTGATAAAGATAGCGCCGCCCACGCCCTGCGCGGATGTAGCACTAATCGTGCTACCCGTACTCTGGAACCTTCCTGTCGCCGCAATGGTCACCGTGCCAGCAGTACCGGAGCCAGGAAATAAGCCGCTACTGGAAATCAGAGCACCATTTGTAAATGTGACATCCCCTCCATTTATCGTGATTTGGTTATCAGGGCTTCCAATAATGCGGCCGCCGGAGATATTCACTGTCGATGCCCTGATGTTAATATTGCTATCAGGATTATTAAATGTAGTGAAGATTCCAGTATCTTGCAGATCGATGCCCCTTGTCGTGGCCGATCCCAGAATAATTGAGTTGGCGGCCGCACGTCCATACGTCGAAAGGTTGCTGCTCATACTGGTCAGAGTCCCCACATCAGCCAGATTGATGGTTCCGCCAGCACCTTCTGCAGCCTCAATCCTGAATCTACTGCCATTGAGGGCAAGCGCATTGGCGCGGACCACGATTCTTCCACCTCCCCCACTAACGCTATGGAGTGTTATGCTGCCGCCTATACTTACTGAACCGGCTTTTGTGGGACTCGTTTCAGTACTCTGGAGTCCTTGAATTGTGATAGTCCCCCCTGCGCCGCCATCGATGCTTCCGCCTGTGATGCCCGTCCTGATGGCAACTTGGTCGGCATTCATCGTAATGGAGCCTCCGGGAGTACGTATCTCGGAAGTAAGAAGAAAATGTCCGCCATTGATGCTCAGATTCCGTGCCGTGAGAGTAATATTGCCTGAGTCCCCGATAAAAAACGGCCAGACTGGCCCTGGTGAGATACCTATGCCGTCACTGCCGAAGTAAGTATCGGTAAGGGCAATACTCTCTGTGGTGAGCGATCCGATGCTTATCAAGCCTTCTGGGTTCAACGTGTTGCTCGTCCCCGTACGCACTGTTAAACTACTTTGTGTACTGTTAAGGGAATTCAGATCCATGAAGCTAATCTGTCCGCCATTGCCTGCTGCTGCTCCCTTCGCTGACAGCGCTGCCTGATCAAGTGTGACCGTGCCCGCATGCACTTCTATTCTCCCTCCGTTACTGCCAGGCGAAGAACCCTGCACCCCATCCGCCCGAATACTAGTATTGCTGACAATGAGCTGGCCGCTCCGTACAACCACCCTACCACCATTGTTATGGGTAACAGCGCCGGAGCTGCTGTTGATGCCAGAGGTGGTCACGCTAGTGCCGTCTAACAGAGCGATGGTGCCCAAGCTGCGAAATCCCTGTGTTGAGGACGAGCTGAAGTCGCTGACATTTATCTCTCCACCACGGACAGGGCTGCGTGGTGTGTCTACGCTGACCAAGTTGATCTGCCCGCTTGGGGCCGAAAGCGCACCAGCCTGAACGGTAATATTCCCTCCGACCAGTGAGATACCTGTCCCTTCGGCCACTGAGAGGTGGCTACCTTGGACAGTAATTGCTCCCGGATTTGAACCTAAGAATCCAAACGCTGCAACGGGGGCAGCACTTAGAAGAAGATCTGGTGCTGTGCGGGGAATCGCATTGAAACGCACATTGTCCGAGAGTCGGAGGTAATCCGCAGAAGTGAACGTCATCATCCCCCCGACATTGATCGTGGCATTCGGACCGAAGAGGAAACCGGCTGGATTGATCAGAAAGAGGTTGGCATTCCCAAACCCCGTAGTTTGGATGGTTCCAAAAATGTTGGATACATTGCCGCCCGTCACGCGGCCGAGGATATTGGATGTGGCAAGACCGGAGTTATTAAGAAAATTCGCGATGTTGTTGCTAGGAATATCGAAGCTGCCGAAGCTGTGAAATAGATTCGCTCCGCCCCCAGGCCTCGTTCCACCGGTAATGTTGAATTGGGTTTGGCCACTCGGCAGAGTAATAGGCGCAGACACCGTCGTATTGAGGCCAGATGACGTGATCGGCGTAACTACTTGGGCCAAGGAGACCGAACAAGGAATTGCGAGAAAGAGAAAGAAGCCCAATGTGAGATATCGAGTCAACCTAACGTGTTCCCGATACGGCTGTTTCATAGCGAATCTCCTCTCAAACAATTAGGCCTCAGAGACACCCAAAAGGTCGTTCGGGAGCAATTGCCTGAACGACCATTCGAAATTCTTTCCTGTATCTTGTGGCGCCAACACGCACCCAGCAGGGGCATATTCGTCGGCGCGAACCATATGTTCATTCACTTAGAATAGATACCCCCTCGTTAGTAGGGTAGCTAAGTTATGACCTGCCGCCTTTTCTCCTCCACGCTCACGGCGGGAGCAGCCGCACATGTCCGAGTGACAGCAATTCCCTCATGCAGCCACAATGCGTTGAACGGTACAGTTCCCAATGCCCAGTTCTCTCGCTATTGCTCGCATACCCCTCCCCTGTTTTCTCAAAGCCCTCACCTTGGCCTCTACAGCAACACTCACGCGAGGACGACCCAAAACCTTGCCCTCAGCTCTCGCTCTCTTCAGGCCGGCTTTGACACGCTCCACGATCATGCTACGCTCGAACTCCGCGAACACCCCCAGCATTTGAAAGAGTAATTTGCCTCCTGGAGTGGTCGTATCGATGCCCTGCTTGTGAAGGTAAAGGTGAGAGTGCTTGCTGTGGAGTTCGTTCAGGAAGGCCACGAGGTCCTGTAGGCTGCGCCCTAGACGGTCTACAGACCATGCCGCAACCATGTCGAACTCACGGCGGACAATCCCCTTGCAGAGGTTATCGAATGCTGGCCGTCCCTCTCGACCTTTAGCGCCGCTGATCCCCTTATCGACAAACCGCTCAACAATCTCCCACCCTTCTTTGACCGCCACTGCCTCTAGCTCACGGAGCTGATTCTCAACAGACTGCCCATCAGTGCTGACTCTCGCATACAGTGCCACTCGTTTTGCCATGTTGCCCTCCATATTGCTAACAGAAGCAGAACCCTACAAAGTGCATGCCGATAGAGATCCCTATGTACCCCAAAAACATCCATACCCCGATCCCAATCCGTTCCTGTGTACGCGCCGACTCTTGTCTCACCTCCTGATATCTCAGGCAGTTGCTACCCAGCCCATCGAACGTGCTTGAGGTTCTGTTGCAGTCTTCCCCGTGCGGTCTTCTCATACCCCCCCTGTGTTAGTTTTCGGCCTGAGATGCGGCGTGTTGCGTTGCGTGGAGACTATCAAACGCATGTCCTGAAATCAACTGTTATTAGGACATCCGTTTGGACAAGGCCCTCACCGCATGGATGTAGAGGTTTGGACGCAGGAGATTGGTGGGGTTATTAGGACAGTGCGATTCTTACTTCTACTTCATGGGGGAACCTTGCGAGGAATGGTCGCCGAGTGCATGGAGACGGTTTTAGTAAACCGTTGCCGTCAGCACTCGATCACTTCGAACAGTTATTTATCAGTAGGTTACGTCACTCCTGCAACTTTGGCATGTCATCAGAGGCAGTTCCGGTCACCCTTCCGAACGCCATCGCCGCCAGATCTACACTTCATAGCTTGAAATCACGAGCGATCTAATAGGGGGACAGCAGTCGAACTGATCACTCTATCTGCAAGCGCTATCAGCGAAAATTCCTCTCGTCCTCACAAGCTACCCAGCTCAAACGGGCCAAACCGAACACCTCCTCAAAACAGTGTCAATAGGTATAGCAATTATTTTTCGCGTGCGCTTCGTGATCTCTCAGCTCATTTGAAGTCATCTGGTTACATCTGGTGCTGCCCCTAATTTCGAAACATCAAGGCTCTTAGAAACCTCATGCTATAAAACGAAAAACGCCAATGAGCAAAGATGACATGCACAGGTCTAGATCCATCACGAGCACACAAGGATTGTTTCTAGGTGAAGACTCCTGAACAAGCTCCAGGCTTGGAGAACTTAGAAGATTACATATCAAAAGAATATCTTAAACCGATGAAGTTGGAAGGGATGAGATGTCTGTCTGCCTTCGCAAGATTGATCACTAATGAGGACCGAAGAGAAGCTCCGTCAAGCAGGAAATGAACAGCAACGCATCGCACGCCATATGAGGCCTAAGTGAGAACCACGATGGACGAACCAGTGATCCGCTATACCTATCAATCTAGGCGACTGGAATGGCGTGAATTTCAGATTAAACTGAAAAGTTTTCAAGTCTCACTAATGATCGGCGCAGAAGTGGAGGTGGCATGAAATCGACACCCAATAGTGATGGACCGAGGGAACGGGAGAAAGACTGGCCTATGGCTCCTCCGTCGCAATCCGAGCTCCCAGATGGTGAATATATCGCTGCGTTCCGAGACGCTGAACGCGGCCAATGGTTTGGGCAACAGAAGGTTCGTTTGTGTTTCGAGATTGTTGAGCCGGCCGCCTCTTCAGGCATTCAGATTTCTCTTTTTTCAACTCTACCGAAGCATTTCTCCCATCGGCACAAATACTATGGCCTCTGGGTGAAAGCCAACGGTGGACCACCGGGTCGTAAAGACCGCTTGTCACCTCGCGTATTTAATGGGTACTGGACTGTTCGCGTGGCTTGGAGCGTGCCTAAAAGCGGTGGGCACCCTATGCCCCAGGTCATAGACCTTCTCGAACGAGTTGCGGGAAGGTGAACAAGATGTCTTCAGACACGCAGCCTGGCATGCTTCGTTTTGCCAATCCGTCATGCTGTTCAAGACTGAAACGTCAATACAGCCACCGTGTTAGCCCCCCTCGCCTCCTACCGGAGCTTAGGGGGGAGTGGGTTAGAAAAGGCATAGGAAGGATAGGGATAGAAACGATAGGAAGAGGAAAGAGCGCGTGATCCCAAGTGATAGAGACTTCGATCGACGCGCTTCCAGTGTTCGCGGATCGTTATGCAATCCGCGACAACCCCCGTGTGGGGTTTTAACACACGCCCAAGCAGCCCCGGATGGCCAGTTGGTCGTCTGGGGCTTCTCCGGTGATGCCCTGAGGGCAGAATGAGATTCGCGTCTTGAAGCGGCTCGTCTCCACAAGCGGCCCGATACCGGATCCCTCGGCTTGTTCCCCGATGAACGCCTGTCCGCCGCATATCTTCGATCAGATTACCGACATTCTGGCCGAGATACTGCTGGAGGATCTGAAGCTGCTTCCCCAGGTCCCCGCAGGGCCCCGCATTGACAGATTCGGCGCGCACGAGAATACTGTGCTCCGCACACAAGAAGGTGGCGCATGAACGCTGCGATCTATGCCCGTAAATCGACCGAACAGGCTGGAGTGAGCGACGAAGAGAAGTCCGTCGCCCGCCAGATCGAGCACGCGAAAGCCTATGCTTTGAAGAAAGGCTGGACTGTCCCCGAGGAATTGATCTTCATGGACGACGGCATCAGCGGGGCCGAGTTTGTGAAACGCCCTGGCTTCATCCGCCTCATGAATGCATTGAAGCCTCGCCCCTCCTTCCACGTTCTCATCATGAGCGAAGAGTCCCGGCTGGGTCGTGAATCAATCGAGACCTCTTACGCGCTCAAGCAAATCATGGATGCCGGAGTCCGGGTGTTCTTCTACCTGGAAGACCGTGAGCGCACACTCGACAATGCCATGGACAAGGTGATGCTCTCCCTCGCCAATTTCGCTTCAGAGATGGAGCGGGAGCGAGCCAAGCAGCGCACCGCCGACGCCATGCTCCGCAAGGCCAAGGCTGGCCATGTAACGGGCGGGAAAACCTATGGCTACGACAATCATGAAGTCCTTTCTGCTGAGGGACACCGACTCCATGTGCTGCGTGTCGTCAACCCGAAAGAGGCTGAACTGGTTCGGCAGATCTTCGACATGTATGCCGGTGGACTGGGCATCACCCGCATCGCCAAGCGCCTCAACGAGGAACACGTCCCCGCCCCTCGGCAAAGTCCCCGAGGCTGGGCCCCCTCTGCCGTTCGTGAGATTCTTCACCGAGAGCTCTATCAGGGGCAGATTGTCTACGGCCAACTGGAAAAGGTCATCCGAGGCGGCACCAAACGGAGACGGCAACGCGAGGAAAAAGACTGGGTTCGAGTCGACGCCCCTGATCTCCGAATCATTGAGCGGGACATCTGGGAATCGGTCCAAGCCCGCCTGGCCAAGTCGAAGGGAAAGGGCCGTTCCGCGTTCAGAGACCTGGACAGCAAGTATCTCCTGACCGGCATGGCCCGATGCGCCCATTGTGGCGGCCCTATGACCATTGTGGGCCAGGACTACCACCGACAGAAGGGGCGCTTCTACGGCTGTAGCTATTACAAAACGAGAGGCTCCTCGATCTGCAAGAACTCCCTGCTGGTCGAACAGGAATATCTCGATCAGATCGTCCTCAAGTCACTGCATGAGGCCGTTGCCGAGGAGATGATCAAAGTCGCTGTTGAGAAGGCCCTGGCCAAGCACCGGGCCGGGGAAGGGGCCAAGCTCGATCGGCAAACCAGTATTGAGCGGGAGCTATCGCTGATCAATGCGAAACAAAATCACCTCGTCGACCGCATTGCAGCAGGCGATAAGAACCGGTCGATTATTGATCGCTTGAATGAAGAAGAGGCCCGCCGTGAGGCGCTCCTGAGGGAGCTCCAACAGCTGGCGACGGCAGATCAGGTGGACTCCCTCGATGAAGCCCGGCTCAAGCGGGAAATGAAAGCGCGATTCTCGGACCTCAGAGGCCTCCTGAACCGCCACGTCTCTTCAGCCAGGCGACTATTGCGAGTCCTGATGGAACATCCCTTGCGTTGTGAGGCGGTTCGAGAAGGGGATCGGAAGGAGTATCGTGTGACTGGAACCGGCAGCTACCTACCGCTGCTGCCCGAAACGTTGGCCCCGCTTAATACCCCCGAAAAACGCTGCTCCGTAGAAGGTGGTGTCCCCAACGGGAAATTTTCAAGAGGGGCGCACACTTCTCTCGTTTTCCCTGAACCTCATAGTACCCGCTGCCTAGCGAGACTATATGAATCAGAAGGCGACAGAATCAAGCGGGAAGCCCAATCCTCGGAATACCCAACACGGCCTTAGCCTCATGAAACGTGCCCTAAAGGAGCACGGTACAAGGGCAATAGACCGCCGTACCAGCCTTGGGAAGGCCCTCGACCGATGGCGGGAAGAGCTGATCTTAGATCTTGGAGGAGTTGACCACGTATCAACCCAGCAACTAGCGATCATTAACGTCGCGGTACGGACCCGCCTACTTTTGGATTCGATTGATACCTGGCTCCTGAAGCAGCCAAGCCTTATTAACCATCGCAAGCGATCTGTTCATCCGGTTGTGCTCCAGCGGCAACAATTAGCGGATAGCCTTACTCGCGCTATGACCCAGCTAGGACTTGAAAAGAAGGCGAAGCCGCCCACGTTGCTGACCGACTATTTGAGCAAGAAGCAGGAAACAAACGGCGCTCCGGTTTCCTCAGCAGGAAACTCGGGAAACGAGCCACAGGAGCCAGTTTAATGGCAGTTGTTTCCTGTTTTTCGGGTGGAAACAACGAGGCGACGAAAAAGGAAACGGCGGGGCAACTCACACCACGATAGGAGGGGTTCATCATGACGGCCATTCTTCAACGTACCATCTCAGCGGGAGTCCGGGCACACCTGAGTAATTTACTTTCACAGCAGGTAGAGCCGTTGCTCTCCAGCGATGATTTGACGCTCCTGGCTGAGCTAGTCCGCAAGGCAGACGGAAAAGTCGAAGAGATCCAGCAAGAGGAGCAGCGTATCCTCGCCAATCGGGATATGTCTGATCTTGGTAAGGCGAAGGCGCTCGCCGAAATGGCGGAGCGGGCGCTGGCTGACTTCGGATTTCTAGGCGTGGTGCTCTCGCGGACTGAGCGGGACATAGCCGATCTAGAGCACAGGCTCTACGCGCCCTTCTTTGTACCCAAAGACGAGAACCCAACCATGCGCCTCATCCGCGAGTTGCGAGCAGGGGAAATCCGGTCCGCTCACGAAGGCGGCAATCATGCGGCGCTGTTCATTCAGGCGCTGGAACGGGATGATCTGGAAACCACGCTGGCGTTTCTCACGGCCCCTGGTGGACGCTGGGTGAACGATGATGTGATTCAGCGGGGGAAGCTCGCCTATGCCAAGCGCACCAATGAAACAGGGTACGCGAAAGGTCAATCCCTCGCTCGACTACGCGAGCACCTGACAGGCATCGCCCTGTTTATCGCCAAATGGCTCACGGGGCTCGGAGCGAACCCCGATAAGGTGCAACAGGCTCTCAGTCTCTAGGAGAGAAGGCCCTCAGTCTCTGCATCGGTGATTGGGGGCCTTCTCGTTGAGGAAGCAGCACAGCATGACCATTCTCGACGCGATCCACGATCCCAACTTGTTCCGCCCGTTGTTCAAGAATCTTGGCACCTGGCGAGCCTGGCAGGTTGTTCTCAAGGCGCTTTTTGCCTTGCCGATGGATGACACAGACCGAACAGTCTTCACGACGCTGACAGGCCGTAAGGCCCCTCCACGCGAGCAGGTGCAGGAATGCTGGCTGATTGTCGGGCGACGTGGGGGAAAGTCCTTCATTGTGGCTCTGATTGCCGTCTTCCTCGCCTGCTTCCGAGACTATCGGCCCTTCCTCGGTCCTGGTGAACGGGGCACGGTCATGGTGATTGCGACCGACCGGAAACAAGCCCGCGTGATTATGCGCTACCTGACAGCACTTCTGACGCATGTCCCGATGCTGGCCGCGATGATTGAACGGCAGGACTCGGAATGTATCGATCTGAATAACCGTGTGAGCATCGAAATCACCACGGCGAGTTATCGCACGATCCGAGGCTATACCGTCGTGGCGGCGCTCTGCGATGAAATCGCCTTTTGGCGGTCCGAAGACTCCGCGAATCCAGCCGAGGAAATTTTAGCGGCGCTCCGTCCGGCCATGGCCACGATTCCAGGCGCGGTGCTGCTGGCCCTTGGCACACCCTACCGACGCAGCGGGCCGCTCTATGAGTCCTATCGACGCCACTACGGGCAGGACTCGCCGGTCCTGGTGATTCAGGCCGAGACGCGCACCATGAATCCCAGCGTCCCCCAATCAGTCATTGATCGGGCGATGGAAATCGACGCAGCAGCGGCACAGGCTGAATACTACGCGGTCTTCCGCTCCGATGTCGGCAGCTTCTTGGACTCCGACATGATCGACCGAGCCATTGAACCAGGCCGACGGGAGCGAGCGCCGGTGGCCTCCATGCAGTACCACGCCTTTTGTGATCCCTCTGGCGGAGCCCATGACGCGTTCACTTTGGCTATTGGTCATGAAGAAGGGGGCCGCGTGATCCTCGACCTGCTACGCGGGGTCAAGCCGCCCTTCAATCCCTCCGTCGTGGTGGCGGACTTCGCGGCGCTCCTGAAGACATACCGACTTTCGACGGTACAGGGAGACCGTTACGCGGGAGAATGGGTGCGGGAGCAGTTTCAAAAACAGGGTATCACGTACCGGCATTCCGAACGCAGCAAGTCGGAGTTGTACCTTGAAGCCTTGCCGTTGTTCGCTCAAGGAGCCGTGTCGCTCTTGGATGAGCCGAAGCTCCTACGGGAACTGCACCAGTTAGAACGGCGCACCAGTCGGAGCGGGAAGGACTCGGTCGATCATCCGCCCGCTGGGCATGATGACCACGCCAATGCAGTGTGCGGGTGCGTCGTCGCGGTGTCCGTACAGCAGACACAAGCAGTCTACATGATTCCAGTTGTAGAATGTGCTGGTTGCGTCAACGAAGAGGAAGGAGGGCTGTGGCTATGAGAAACCTACTCATCGGTCTTGTGCTCGGTTCACTTCTTACGACGGCTGGTGTCTCAGCCAAGGACTATCTAGGGCGCTCACCCCAGCAGCAGAAGTACGACTACTTCCGTGAGCGGGGCATGCAGTTGGATATTGAAAACATGCGCAAGCAGCAGACAGAAGATCGACTGAAGAATTCAGGCCGCAGTCCGTGCTGAGTCATGCATTTTTTAGCTGGCTCAAATCAGTATGTTTTCTAAGGGTTCGTGGGATAGAAGGGACAAGAAAAACTACGTATTTTGTGAATGAGAAAACAAGAAGCTAATCTAGCAACAAGTGGCTAGGATCGAACTTGACACTTAATATTCTTGACACTATAATGTCGCACTTTTTCGAAAAGCTTTATCAGTATTTCTCGTCTGATATACTGTTTTTGGATGGTGCGCCCGGCCGGATTCGAACCGGCAACCCTGGGCCTGCGAAGCTCCTGCTCTATCCATTGAGCTACGGACGCCCATCCATTGTGGGCCTGTCGTCTTAAGCGACAGGCCCTTTTCTTTTTGCGACGTCATACCTATCACAAGACTTTCTGAGGCGCAAGGGTTGTCAAAACGTAAGGTGCTGTTTTTGTTGGTCATCTGCGGAAATCGGCGATGGCATAAATTATGAATAGTCACAAGCACTTGGAGACAAAGTATTGCACTTATCCACAGAACAGGGAATTGATGGCAGGTTGAATGTGCCATTCGTCTGGGAAATTTTTTTCCGATATGGGTTCATCTTTACTTTTTATAGAGTTACTAGCTGCATATCGTCTTACTTCTGACTGACGTCTCCTGCCCCCTAACTGACGGCCCCCCTACATAGATTCCTCATGATGCGTTCGGTTGTGCGACCGTGGTAGCGTTTGGGTCAATAATGAGTTCCGCCGCCACACAAATCACGCTCTCACGGCATGACCAAATTCAAGCCGTCAAGCGCCATCCAGAGTTTCAATACTACCTTGCTCAGTGGCAGGACATCTTGCACAGGGAGGAAGCGGGACGGCCCATCACCGATGAGCAAGAAGCGATGAAGTGGGAACCGAGGAGCCGCTTCAACGTCGAAGCCGAACTTGAAGCGGGGCGGTATCGCCTTCTTTCGCTGGCTAAGCGTGACCAATCCACCATGAGCGAAGAGGAGTTAGCGTGGAGGGACTGCGCTCCTCAACTGGACTGGGTGAACAAGACGGCAGACGTTCATATTCCCCTCAACTGGCCAATTGAATCCATCTTGCTGACCGTCGGTCGAATCGTGCGTGTCTACAAGGAGCGCCTCGGCCTTCAGCGGACACGGGCTGAACGGTCGGAGTGGCAGGAGGGGGCCGCGCAATTGGACCAGGTGAACCAAACCGCCACCCTCCGTATTCCGCTCAACCAGCCTGTGGAATTCATTGAGGAGGCTGTGGGGGGTATCGTGCGTGACTACAAGAGCGCCCTTGGCTTAAGCTCTCCCCAGTGCATACGAAGGCCGGAACATGTTGATCCATGGCTAGTCTACGATCTTCACCAGAACCGTGAGCTGTCACTCCTGTCCATCACCCATGACCTATTTGGTACGTCTGGCTCTCCTGCCTACGATGAGAAGCTCGACAAGGTCTATGCGCGAGTGAAGCGCGCCTACCAGTTTGCCAAAAATGCGATAGATTTCGTCGGTCGGGAATACGCCACAAGCAAATAGCGTCCTTCCTCAAAAACTGTTTAGTACCCCTGTTCGTGTACTGGCTCTAGCCCCCCTTGTTTGTCCACTGGCTTAAGCCCCCCCCTGTTCGTCCATCTAAACTTGCCTCGCGCTCGCGGTACATATTGCGGCATGACGAACACCCACAGCGCACAACCGCCAGTGTCAACAATCCAGGCCGCGAAGGAACTTGGAGTCTCCGTTAGTTTCCTCCATCGGCACAAACTGGAAATTCCTGGGAGGCTCCGCGCTGGGCGGGTGTTTCGCTGGAATGTTTCGGCTGTTCGCGCCTGGATGGCGGAGCGAGCCATGGGAGGGCATCGTGGAGCTTAGCGCCCTGCTTGAACGACTCGACAGCGTGAAGCCTCGCGGGGCTGGCCAATGGTCCGCGAAGTGTCCGGCACACTCTGACAACAATCCTAGCCTTTCTATCCGCGAAGGAGAAAACGGAAGGCTGCTCCTACACGATTTTGGCGGGTGCGCTCCTCATGCAATCGTGGCCGCGTTGGGGCTCGAACTGCGGGACTTGTTCGCCGATGCTCCCCTGCCTCGCAGTCAACGGCCTCCCCTGAAAATGGTTCGCGTGGATCGAGTTGCCCTGGCCTTCCGGTTCGATCTCGCTGCCCTCGACCATCGGCTTCGCGCAGAACGAATCTTTGAAGCAGGCCGCAAGCTGGATGCCGCCACGATGACGAATGTGGAAATCGACCGTGCTCTTGGGTTTGTCGCTCAAGCTCATGCTGATCTCGAACAGGCTGGGCTGTTTGAACATGTCGCCGACACCTTACGCGAACGCGACTTCAGCGAAAGGACCAATCGTGAACGACAAACTCGCGCTGCTTGAACAGGCGGCCACAAGCCCGCTAGGGCCTCCAGCCTCACCGACCGGCCTTGAGGTTGCGCTTTTCGAATATGGGCAGTTAGTCGCCTTGGATTTACCGGAACGCAAGCGGCACCTCCCCTGGCTGCCTGAAGGCGGCAACGTGATGGTCTACGGGCCTCGCGGTGCAGGAAAGACTTTTTTTCAGCTCGGACTCACAGCGGCCCTTGTCACGGGCACTCCATTTCTCAAATGGGCAACCGGCGAACCTGTTGGAGTCCTCTACGTGGACGGCGAAATGCAGTTGGATGAATTGCGCCAACGGATGACCGCCCTCCTTCCGGGACCGCCCAAAGCGCTGCTGCACTTCCTGAGTTCAGAAATGGTCTACCACAAGTTGCGCCGTGACCTGGTCCTTACGTCAGAAGCGGTACGAAGTGAAATAATCGACATCCTCGATTCACATCCAAGCATCCACGTTGTCATCCTGGACAACATCTCCTGTCTGTTCGCGGGAATTGATGAAGATAAGAAACGAGATTGGGAGCCCATCGCCGCGTGGCTGATCTTGCTCCGCCATCGTGGCTTGGCAACCATCCTTGTTCACCATGCGGGCAAGACCGGGCAGCAGCGCGGCACATCAGGCCGTGAAGATGCCCTTGATACCGTCATTCACCTGGCCCAACCGTCCACCCTAGGGGCCAACGAGGGCTGTCATTTTGAACTGATCTTCACAAAAAGCCGCTCGGTCAAGGGCGAAGAAGTCGGACCACTTGATGTGCGGCTCATCGAACAGAACGGCCTCCTAACCTGGACGCACAAACCCTTAGAGCGATCCAAAGAAGATCAGGTGCGCGAGTTGTTGGCGGAGGGTTTCACGAACAGTGCAGAAATTGCCGAGGCGCTGGGGATTACTCGCGCCTACGTCTGGAAGTTGCGAAAGAAGATCGAGAAAGGGGACGGACAATGACCGAGGTTCTGTTTCCTTCGCGTTTCCTCCTTCGTTTCCTGACTCAGCCCGCATGTTTCCTGTTTCCAGGAGGCATTGTTTCCACCGGAAAAACAGGAAACAAACAGAGCGAACCCAGCTCTAGTGTTGGGGGTGAGGCGTTTCCTACTGAGGAAACAAACCAGGCCATTGTTTCCTACGTTGAGCCACTCCGTTTCCTGGCTGTTTCCTGGGCCGTAGCCTAAAGGAATGAACATGGGACCCACAAAAACCGAGCGGTGCCAGACCTGTCAGGCGATCGTGAACCCTGCCTGGGACACATGCGCGGCCTGCCAAAGCCCTCTCACCTCATCGGGGACCATCATCGAGCCTGCTGCGTCAAATGCCAGGCCGGTCTATTGGGAGCGGGCCAACGGCTCCATTGTTGGACCGGCACATCCCGAGTTTTTGGCCAAGGTGGGAAACGGCCCAAAGGAACGTTACTGGGTCATTGCTCGCTTTGAGGGCTTGCCACTTTGGATCAATTCGACGGCATTGCGGTCCAAGCGACAATTTGAGCGACAAGAGCCGAAACGGGCAATGGAGCTGATCCAAGAGCCACGATGACAAAGCGAAGAGACACAGGGAGACTTCACGTCCTGCCCGCCACGCCACCACATAGCCGAACCATCGCGGCATCAGTAGACGTGTCTCTTCCCAAGATTCGGTGGACGCCAGGACTGATTGACCAGGTTGCCTCCATCCTCGCAGCCACCTTGGTCCGCGACGTGCAGGAACGCCCGGCAATGGAATCGCGGAGAGCCACTTGAATTTATGCTCTTTGGGTAATACACTCATCGGTGATGAATGTTCGGCTTGCAAAACGACTTAAGGCGCTTCGGAAAGAACGGGGAATCACACAGGCTGTTCTTGCTCAACGTGCTGGTGTGACATTGAGCTACATCGGCAGACTAGAGATTGGACGGCACGATCCCCAACTGAGTACGCTGATGAAACTAGCAAAAGCACTGAAAGTTAAGTTGCCTGAATTGCTTAGATAAAGAGGCTACTCAATGAATCGCAAAGTTATCCATTCAGAAAATCCCGAAAAAACTCTCTGGTGGAAACTAAATGGTTACAAAAATATTGACAAAGTGTCCGCAGAGATAGCTCCCCTTCATAAAAAACCGGAGAATGCAAAAAAACAAGCCAAACAAATCAAGAACTGCATTGAACAGGCAGAGGAATATTTTCAGGCTGCCAGCATGGTCAGTCTTGCAACCCAGCCTCTCTTGCTCTACTACGGCATGGCCAGCTTGTCTTGGGCGTTGATTTTATACAAGAGCACCGGTGATTTCGCCTTGGATAGGCTAGATCCGAACCATCTAGAACACGGTCTTACTCGCCCACTCCTCAACTACTCATTGCACAAGAAATCTTTAGTTGAGTTGCTGACTGAGATTTCGACAAAAGTTCCCCCTCTTGCAGGCTCTCACCTGAGAGGAACATTTGGCCTTCTTGCGCAAAATTCACGAATTGAACCCTTTAGCAGTACTTGGACCAAACAGGATGGGAGAATCGTCACCAGCAAAAATATACTGCATCCAGCGGAATCCGGCATGAATATCACTGACATAGCCGGACGAGCGTTCTCGCTCAAAGATTTTTTCTTTCAAATTCCCGACTTGGGGGTATTTCTGAGCGAATTGGGCATTCGGCCTTCGTTTGCTGTTATTACTCACTTCGAATCCACTCACCTATCAGACAATAGTACTCGCATAGACCTTGCGACTGCCCGTTGCACTGAAGAAGAGATCACTCAGCTTGAGGCCAGCTTTAAAGGATACCCCGGATGGACCATAAACAGAGTGCCCACTGGCATCCATGCCCAACTGCACGCGAAAGAAGAGGAAGGCGCAACAGGGCCAATACTATCCGAAACGGTTCAGGGTAGTCGTTACATTTACCTAAAGAACGACGATCCACTTCCAGAACCCGCAAGATTTCTTGGTGCAATGTTTCTACTTGGTATTCTTGTGCGCTATTTCCCTCATCTCTGGATGCATTTAATTGAAAGCAGCCACCCACTCGTTAATGCGGTTGAAGCGTTTATGCCCATCGCCAAGAGAAGTTATCCCAATCTCATCCTTAACAACTTAACAGGCGATTCGTTTCATTTCTCGCAGGCAACATAGGAGCCAATAGTCATGATTGCCGCCATCTATGCACGCAAGAGCACGGAGCAAAACAGCGTGGGCGACGAGGAAAAGTCCGTCACCCGTCAGATTGAACAGGCCAGAACTTACGCGACTAAGAAAGGCTGGAAGGTTACCGACGAACTCATTTTTGTAGACGATGGTATCAGCGGGGCTGAGTTTGTGAAGCGCCCTGGCTTCATCCGGCTCATGAATGCCCTCAAGCCGAAGCCAGCCTTTCAATTTCTTATCATGTCGGAAGAATCCCGCCTCGGACGTGAACAGATCGAAACGGCTTACGCACTCAAACAGATCACCGATGCAGGAGTGCGCGTCTTCTTCTACCTCGAAGATCGGGAACGCACCCTGGAAACTCCGCTTGAAAAAATGATGATGGCCCTCGGCGGATTTGCCTCAGAAATGGAACGAGAACGCGCCAAGCAACGCACCTATGATGCCATGATGAGAAAAGCCAAAGCGGGGCATGTGACGGGCGGAAAGGTCTTCGGCTATGACAATCGAGAAGTCCTCTCCGCTGAAGGAAACCGGCTGCATGTGCTTCGCGTGGTCAACCCGACCGAAGCGGCAATCATCCGCAACATCTTCGAGATGTATGCCAGCGGCCTAGGGATCACCCGCATTGCCAAGCACCTGAACGCCGAGGGGGTGCCTGCTCCTCGACAAAGCCCGAGAGGCTGGGCACCGACCGCCGTGCGCGAAATGTTACGCCGTCCCATCTATCGCGGAGAGATTGTCTGGAACGAGCACGAAAAGATCGTGCGCGGGGGCACGAAGAAACGACGGCGGCGGGCCGAAAAAGACTGGATCAGGCTCGATGCCCCAGAACTCAGAATTATCGCTCCTGACCTGTGGGAGCCCGTTCAAGCTCGACTTGCCAGGACCTCAGATCAAAGCCGCCCACGGGTCCGCGATGTCGATTCCAAGTATCTCCTGACCGGCATGGCCCGTTGTGCACAGTGCGGGGGACCGATGACCGTGGTCGGGCAAGACTACCATCGGCGGAAAGGGCGGTACTACGTCTGCGCCTATCACAAGAAACGTGGGTCGAGTATCTGCAAAAACTCCCTGCTGGCTGAACAAGAAATGCTGGACGCAGTCTTACTCAAAGCCCTGACTGACGTACTGCATGAAAAAGTCTTAAATCAGGCCATTGAGCAAGCCTTGAACCAGCTACGGACCCAGCAAGGCTCACAGCTTGACCGCCGGACTGAAATTGAGCGCGAACTCTCCCTTATCGAGGCTCAAGAAATTCGGTTGGTTGATGCCATTGCCGAGGGGGAACACAGGGACCCACTCTTAGCCAAACTCAACCGCGAGGGAGCCCGCAAGAAGGCTCTTGCAGAAGAACTCGACCGGCTGGACCGAAACGGTCCTACTGAATTGGACACGGCCCGACTTAAACGCGAGATGAAGACCCGCCTTGCCGATACCCAAACCCTCTTGGGTTCACATATCTCCGAGAGCCGGAAAATTCTCAGACTGCTCTTTGAGGAGCCAATTCAGTGTCAGGCGGTGATGGAGGGAAAGCAATCGAGGTATGTGCTAAGCGGAACCGGTAACTTCTTGAATCTGCTACCAAGCTCCGCTGCTGCACTTAATGTGGTGTCCCCAACGGGATTTGAACCCGTGTT
>FRDC01000122.1_pt1 | contig 31817 bp, 48 predicted proteins | sample 1106171 | NCBI WGS metagenome assembly FRDC01 (sample SAMEA3930566, study PRJEB13176) | freshwater metagenome | biome: Drinking water system; feature: drinking water; material: water | place: Singapore | collected 2014-12-20 | reverse complement strand
GCTCTGTTTGATTGTCCGGCACGCTGGGCGGCGATTCATATTGATGGCCGCTACCTGCCATCAAACGCCAAGGCCACCTTAGGCAAAGCCGTCCATGCCAGCACGGCGGTCTATGATCGCGCCCCGCTGGAAGGCGGCGCTGTCTCGATTGATGAATCAGCCGCCGCTGCCATTGATACTATCCATCGGCCAGATGAAGAAGTGCTGTGGGAAGACTCGTCGCCGCTCGAAGCCGAAAAGATAGCTCTTTCGCTTCACACGAAATACTGCACCAACATTGCGCCGCATCAGCAATATCGGGCGGTCGAGGTGCAATGCGAGAAATTGGAAATCTCAGACATCGGAATCGCCCTCACCGGAACCACTGACCGCATCCGCGAGACGGATGACGGGCTGGGCATCGTAGACATCAAAACCGGAAAAACGGCGGTGGGTAGCGATGGCACGGTCAAGACCGGCGGCCACGCCTATCAGATGGGGGTTTATGAGCTTCTGGCTCAAGCCGCCAGCGGCGTTCCTATAACTGCGCCAGCACAGATAGTCGGCCTCAACACCGCTAAAACCGACGCCGCACAGCGGGTGGGTTGCGGTAGCATCATCGGCGCCCGCGATGTGCTGGTTGGTGACGGCGAAGCGCCGGGCATTTTAGAGAGCGCCGCCAGCCTCATCCACTCAGGCAATTTCTGGGGAAACCCGAAATCCATGATGTGCCACAAGAGTTACTGCCCAAACTTCGGCAGCTGCAAATATCGAATGTAACCAAGGAGAGAACCATGACTACCCAAGAAACCGAAACCAGAACGTCTACTCTTGCCGCACTGCGCCCTACATCCGCTCAGCCGGTTGAGTCGTTGCCTGCCGTCAGTGTCGGCCTTACCAGCCTTCAGGGGTTCGAGCTTGCCCAACGCGCATCCAAACTCCTCGCATCCAGCACGTTGGTTCCAAAAGAATATCAAAACAATATAAGCAACTGTGTCATTGCTCTTAATATGGCTGCCCGTGTCGGCGCTGACCCGCTGATGGTGATGCAAAACCTCGTTATTGTGCATGGCCGCCCCACATGGTCGAGCCAGTTTCTGATTGCCACCGTCAATACCTGCGGTCGGTTCTCGGCGCTGCGCTACGAGTTCTTTGGCGACCCCGCAACGGATGAATGGGGCTGTCGCGCATGGGCAATCGAGAAAGCTACCGGCGAGAAGTTGGTGGGCACTGATGTTACCATCGCTATTGCAAAGAAAGAAGGATGGTACGGTAAAAACGGCAGCAAATGGAAAACCATTCCCCAGCAAATGCTCATGTATCGCGCCGGTTCATGGTGGACGCGAGCCTACGCCCCTGAGCTTTCGATGGGTCTGCACACGGCAGAAGAAATCCGCGATGTATATGACGCCAGCATGGATTCCAGCGGCAACTACAGCGTTGATCTCGGAGAAATCCGTCATGCTGATGCCAGCCCTATGAATCATGACGACGCGGCCTCTCCGCCCACAGACGATGCCTCGCCGCAACCTGACGCACACCTAGTTGATGCTGAGACAGGAGAGGCAATCCCCGGCTTCCTGCGCGGCAACGATTCACCGGCGGCAGCGTAAGGATAGGCTCATGAACGCATACATTTTCGACACCGAAACCACCGGCCTCAATGAGCCTGTGATTGTCGAGGCGGCTTGGCTAAAGCTGGACGAAATCAATGGCATTCCTCGCGTGGCAGGTAGTTTCATGCAGCGCTATTTTCCCGGAAAGCCTATCGAGGTCGGTGCGCTTGCAACGCATCACATCCTCGATGCGGAATTGGTGAATCAACCTCCGGCATCGCAGTTTTCTTTGCCGGCAGATGCCGAATATATCATCGGCCACAATGTTGATTTTGACTGGCAGGTCGCGGGTAAGCCGGATGTAAAGCGCATCTGCACTCTGGCGCTATGCCGGAGCCTCTGGCCTGATGCCAGCTCTCACGGTCAAAGCGCGATGCTTTACTATCTGAGCGACAACAGGGTCGAAACGAGAGAGCGCTTAAAGAATGCCCACTCGGCATCGGCGGATGTTGAAAATTGCCTTCATCTGCTCTGCAAAATCCGCGAGGCCATAGGCAATCTTCAGTCATGGCATGACCTATGGCTTCGCTCCGAAGAGGCGCGCATCCCAAAGATTATGCCGTTCGGCAAGCACAAGGGGATGGACATATCACAGCTGCCTCTGGATTATAAGCGGTGGTTGCTGAAACAGGCCGATGTTGATCCGTATCTGGTGACGGCGCTGAAAGGCGGCACAGCATGAAAACCTCTGTCGCAACCCTTCCGCCCGGCGCTCATGTAAGCGTCATCCGTTCAGCGCTGGAGGGCGAACGCGGAATGCGTATGCGCGTTTTGCGCGGAGCAGATAAGGCCTCCAAGATCGCCGAGATAGACCGTGCGCTTGAAAGCCTTGAGGCAATCGAGGCGGCACTGCGCGAGAAAGCGGGGGCGGCATGAGACGTTCCCACGACATCATCGAAGTCGCCGTGACGGTAAAGCACCAGACCGACAAAGCCTATCTGGTCGATACCGGTGACGCTGACAAATCCGGCAATCCCATCACGCAATGGCTGCCAAAATCGCAATGCGAATATGACGAGGCCGATGGCACTATGCAGATGCCGGAGCGGTTGGCCGAGGAGAAGGGGTTGATATGAACCAGAGCAAAGAATCCGTGGCCACGGTAGGTGGAGGGAAAGCCACAAATGCTTCGGGAAACCGTGAAGCCTGTGCGCCCGCTGCCGGGGGCGGTGCGTCTAAGTATCCTGACGTTAAATGCAACGGGTTATCAGCCGCCCCTGAAACAATCTACCCCGCAAGCCTAGCGTCAGGAGAGCTAGCCACCCCTGATGATGCTCAAACTGCCAGCATGAGTTTACATGCTGCGCCCGTGGACGCACGGGATGGGGGTGTTCATGCAACCAAGTATCACCCGCTTGACCGGCCGTATCCTGCGCCCAAAACAGCGCGGGACTATTATGAGCAGGGAGTCGCCCAGACCCAAGTGACGAGGTGCTCAGAAACCGGATACTACATAACGATTCCTATCGAGGATGACTGGCGAGTTTTTCAGCGCGGTTTTCAGTGCGGGATGGAATACGCTGTCGGCGATGTTACCGCCCATGGAGGAGAGTATGCAAACAAGGCAATCGCTGCGCTGCGGCATAACTGCGAGGAGCTTGTGCGCCAGCTCGAGCGGGCGGAAGCCCGCTGCGGTCTTGCAATGGATGAGAACATGCGCCTCAAGCGAACGGTGGCGCGAGTTCAGGAGGCGGTGTCTGAGCGATGACCTCATGGCAATACAGCATCGATTGATAGCAGTGGAGAACCCAATCATGCACAAATATGCGGTGGAGATTATCGGTCGGAGGCAAGACCAAGTTATTCAACCATGGATGTTCGGACATGCCGAGCAGAAGGCCACGTGCCTCTGGCTGAAGGGGTTGCCCGCACTTGCGCCGACCAATAACGTCAAACAACAGATGATGAAACTTCCAGCGAATCAGCGACAGCGGTTACATTACTTGCCGCCGTCGCCTGATAGATGGAAAGAGCGAAGCCGGACATTTACGGGAATAGCAGAAGCAATGGCGCAACAATGGGGAGGCAATAACACACACACTAAACAGAAAGGCGGGGAGATGAGTAGTCTGGGAGATGAGTTGCCAAAACTGATGGCACAGATGCGAGATGAGTTGTTGCCAGCTTATCTTTCAATAGGTGCAGCCGGTGCATTTGGGGCGCACATGATACAAGCCGAATTGGACAGGGCAACAAAGGCACTGGCTGAAGGCGATGTTATTGAGATGATTTCTTGTTATGAGTCTCTAAAGGGCATGGAATAATGACCACACACACTGAAAAGCTAATACAAGACGGGCTGTGGCGGGATATAAGCGAGGCTCCTGAATGCGAAATTGAAATGCTCACGCCCCTTGGTGTGGCACGCGGCCACGCCTATGATTTTCATGAAACAATGCGGATGCCGAAAGAGTTATGGGCAACGCATTTTAGGATGTGTGATGATGAGGGTAGACTAGCCAACGCGCTCAAGGTGGCGGTGAATGCCGTATATGTTGCCATGTCGGATGATGTGCCATTGGACAGAGTGGCGTTTTATCGTGAAGCCCTAGCCGAAATCGAACGCATAGCAAAAGGAGAGAAGTGATGACACAAATGCAGACAGAGCAGGCAACTATCGTCCCTTTGCTAAACGAAGTGCTGGCACAAGTGAGGCATAGCACTCGTATGGCTGATGATGTGTGGTCGGTGGAAGAGATTGCGGCCTATCTCAAACTATCGGTGGGCAGCATCCGCAATCATGTTCTCAGCAGCGCGGGATTCCCCAGCCCCGTCAATCTTCCCTCCGGCGGAAGGCGGTGGCTGGCCAAAGAGGTGCGGGCATGGGTGGAGAAGCGGCGGTGATGTGATTGCCATATTGCTGATACCAGCAAAATGGTCAGTCAAGCCGCTTTGCAATATCCTCAGCCGTCGCGTTGTAATAAATCATCAGTGAGCGCAGGTCTTTGTGACCAACCATCCGCGCCAGATCCAGCACATCCAGCTTGCGAGCCAGCCGAGTGATGGCCGTATGACGGCTGTCATGGAAGTGCAAATCCTCGATGCCAGCCAGCTGCACAGCACGGCGAAACATCACCTCGGCCACTGATTTCCTGACATTCAGAACGCTGCCGGCGGGCTTGGGCGCCAGCTTCTCCAGCAATTCGATAGCTCGGGATGATAAAGGCACGTTGCGCTTTGTGCCGTTCTTTGTCTCTGGCAGGGTCAGAAACTTGCGCTCAAGCTGAATCCACTGCCAATCCAGCCCCCATAGCTCGCCATGCCGCATTGCCGTTTCCAGCGCAAGCAGAAGGGCGACAGCGATGATTTGGCGGGGGGTGGTGATCGGTTCTGCCTCGTCATATTCCAATGCCAATAAAAGACGGGGCAGCTCATCATCGTTTATCAGGCGGTCTCGGGCAGGGGAATGAGGGGGCTTCTTGATGTCGGCCGTGGGGTCATGAGCCATCCACTTCCATTCCACCCGCGCCACGCGAAGCACAGAGGATAAAAGGGCAAGCTCGCGCCGGACGCTGGCGGGGCTGATAGTCTGGCGGTTGATCCATGCCTGTATGTCGTCATGCACAAGATTCACCAGCATCTGGTCGGCTAGGGGGTCGCGCTCCATTTTCTTGAGACGTATCTCCTCCCAGCGGTGGCCTTTCTTGCTGGGGCTTACCTCTTTGCTGTATTTCTGCATGGCCTCTCGCAGGCTATGCGAGGCGCTTCCCGCTGGGGATGCCCCAATACGCTGCTCGGTATCAAGCGCCCACCGCTGGGCTTCATGCTTACTATTGAAGCGCTTTGACCCATAAAAGCCCCTGCGGCGAACCTCCGCCACATACTTCTTGCCGACTCTCCGAATGCTTGCCATGGGTGCCCATCGTAAAAGCCATCGTATTTTTATCGTATTTTTATGTGACGGCTTGTGCATCTATGTGCGTTCTTGTTACAAAAGCAACGGAAAAAGAGCGCCTATGTGCGCCCTTGGGCATCTTTGTGCATATTTGTGAAAAATATATGGTGCCGCCTAGGGGCACCCTGAACATGTTGTATTAAATCGGATATGGCTCAAGAAATCGAATATAAATCGCGACGCATCAGTTATTGGCTTCACGCTGTTCCCGAATCCACCTCTGACACGCCACAAGCTGCCGCGTATTAAGGTCGGCGTCAAGCATCAGATCAGCAAGAGCCTTTCCAGCCCCCCCAGAAAGTCCGTCTGTGCCGGTGGGCGCATCACCTCCGCCGGTGGCGCGGGGAACGGCGGGCAGACAGTGGCCGGTGGCGTATTTGTTGAGCAGGCGGGTAACAGCATCAGCATGGCGCCGACGGAGAGCCGCCACATCTTTCTGGTGTTCATGTGAGATTTCCTCTGTAATTTTAACCTGTTGTTTTGTCATATTAATGACGCGCTGTTGTGCTTCGGCCAATGCCTTCGCCTGTGTGGCGCCGATGACGGCAACCTGCGCCTCGCACTTCGCCGCGCGCCAGCTCCATGCCGCGCCAAAGCCTGCGCCGAAGGTGACGACCGCACCAACCAGCAGTGCGATGCCTAAATAGGGCCTAATTAGGTCGAGAATCATGGCACGGCATCCATGATTTTGGCTATTTCGAGCATACCCACCCTAGTGGCCCAATCGCTCCCCCTGCCGCCATACTGCGTGAAAACATCCCCGTTCTTAGTGCGCATCACAACAATGCACACATCGGCATCACGCTCTTTGGCTATTCTGCCGGATGCAATGAGCGTTTCTCGTGCGGTTCGGCCCCTAGAGGTGCCGGTGTCCATCCTTACTACTTTCAGATCAGGTTTCATCACGCCCCCTTTAAGCACAGCGCCAATTCGGCCTCGCGCCGGTTGGCCAGCCCCTGCAATCGTCTGCCTTTGGCATAAACCCATTTCCTCAGCTCCATGCAGCCGCCACGGATATCGCCCGCGTTCATCTTGCGCCGGAGCGTGGAGCGAGCGAGGTTTCCCTCGCCCGTATTGTAGGTGAACGATATGAGCGCGGCGCTTGTCTCCGGCGACAAAGGCACGGTGATGAGGCGTTTCACTGCCGCCTCGGCTTTAGCAAGCTCGTTGATCAGCAGCTGCTCGCACTCTGCATCGGTGTAAATCTGCCCAAGCTGCACGCCGTGGGTGTGACCATAGCAGACCGTCGGCAAACCAACGGGGTCAAGGTAAGTGACGTTGCTTTTGCCCTCCCACAGCATCACCAGCGGTGCGGCGATCATCGTTGCCGCCGTCCCTCCCAAGAGCAAGCGGCGCATCACTTGCCATCCCGCATCGAGCGCAGCCACGCGGCACGGCGATACATCCACGGCACCACCGTCTCATATGCCTTCGGAAGCAGAATCAGAATCTGCACCGCCAGATAGATGATCGTTGCTACAGCCACCCACTCGTTAAGGGTTATCCCATAAAGCGTGATACCGGCTCCAGCACCGGCCATCCTCGCCCCCTCCACTTTCAACTGATGGTCACTCATGCGCTTCCCCCCACGATAGTTAAAATCATGCCAATCATCATGTCGCCGGTCAGGCCGGTTGCGATCTCTGTCGGGCGGCGACAGTCCCAAAATGGCCTGTCGTCTTCATGCACACGGCCAAACTCATCCACGCGCACTTTCCTGCCACGCACATGCCCCTCGATCGCCCATTTATGCTCCCAGCCCAGCCACTGGCCTAAACGTGTAGAATAGTTGCAGAAGAACAGCGCAAGGCACGTCAGCCAGCCCACATAGTAATGCGCCCGCAGCACATCGCGCAGCCTCGTGCGGAAGGGGTGCCCCGTGTCCATGCAGCGCATTTCAATCCGAGCCTGCGCGCCGCGCCGGAACATCAGCCAGTAAAACGGTACAAACAGGAAGCACAGCACCGACATGTAGACGTTATGCGCCACCAGCCCGACGATGCCATACAGGCAGGCGGCAATGGCCACGATATACCATTGGCCAGTGACGTTTCGGCCATGTGCTGCGGACGCGAATGCAAGAATCATATGATACTCCCATCAAGTGCAGCGATCGCCAAGTCTAAACTTTGCGTTCTTCGGTAAACTTCCTGACCTGCGCTGCCATCAGGGAGCGGGCAATAATCCATTCGATAGACAGAGCCATCACGGTAAGGCTTCTTCGCAAGCACCATATCGCCGCCCTTCATGTCTTGGGGCATATCGGCAACGATCAAATTGTAAAGCTCATCAGATTTGAAGCGATGCTCGTTAAATGGCGGAACGATTGTTTCGGTCTTTGGGTGATACTTCATCACGGAACACTCCCGTTGGTGGTTACTGTGCCGTTGTTTGTCCAGTCGGTCAGCAGATAGTCATCCACAGCGGATGAGCCGGTCAGCAGTGATTTCAGGCCTGTAATGCCGGAGAGGTTTTTCAGCTTTCCTGCGCTACCGTCAAAGACATCGCCCGCGGCGGGAAGGCTGCCATCAAAAAACGCGCCAGAATAAATCAGACCATCCATGTACAGACCGCCGAAGCGGTTGCGGTAGCCAATCTGCGTAGCCATCGTAAGAGATTTAACCGTTGCGCCAGATGTCGGGTAAGACGACGAGCTTGGTGTAATGGCCGAACCGTTAATCCACATCTTCATGCGCTCAGCTTCGGTGACATTGTCTGAGTCGTAATGCACCAAGATAGCATACCATCCGCCGCCCGTGGTAATGCTACTGGCCGCTGACTGAATAAATCTATCTCCGCCAGAATCCTGCGTGTAAAAGGTCACGCCGCCGGTTGTCTCGATTTCGAGGTAATATTCCATGTTTGAAACATCGGTAAATCGAACGGCTATAGGGCGATTGTCAGTCAGTGTATCCACATCAATCGATGCTACAATTGCAAACTTTTTGCGGTCATAGCTACCCCAACCCCCATTAGCCAAACTGAGATAATCCGTCGAACCATCAAACTCCAGCGAGGCGACGACGGGGTTGCTGGGTGACGAGGAGCCGCCAGACGAATCAAACAGCATCAGCATCACGAAACCTTCCCAGCTACAATTTGAATCACATCGCTCACGCGACGGGGTTTTTTCCCGTCATAAAAGATGGAGGGGTTGGCGGCTGCTGCTTTCGGCAATAACCTTGCAGCCACCGCATTATCCGGCGCCCGCAGCAGGCGCTTTGCCCCCCCGACACCAGCAAAATGCGCCAGATAGATTTCGCCATCATCAGGAGTGCGCCCTAAAACCTTACTCAGAGCAGGAACATACTCACGCTCAATGAGTGCTTGGGTGATGGCATATTGCGCCTGAGGATTGGCAATGTCTTTCATATTCACGCCGATCTCACGGCCATATTTCTTCACCGCCTCACGCCACGTGTCTTTCGTGTACTGATGAATCCCAAATGCGCTGGAAGTGGCAGCCTGCGCCGTAGGGTTTCCCCTTGATTCTGCATACGCAATGCGGTCAAGAATGCTTCCGGCATTGCCTTGCACTTGCGGAAGATTCACATCAGGCACACCCTCGCGCCCCTGCATAGCGGGGTTGATGGTCATGCGGGTGGGAGATTGACCCTCGATGGTGGGGGGTTCAGGCAACGAGCCTCCTGACTGAATGCCGCCCACCCTACCGACATTGCGAAGCGCATCGGTAATCATACGAGTGTTCCCCAGATCCCTGAATGGATTGGTGACGGCATTTATCGCCTGATTACTGCTCTGATTAAGAACAGCCTTCTTGCCGATCATCCGTACCGCCTCTGATGCCAGCCCGCTACCACCAAGGCGCTCAAAGAGCCGCGCCGCACCATCCAGCACTACAATGCCGGAGCCAGAGGGGTTGGTCTTGCTGGCGTTGCGCGCCGATTGGAGATATGCAGCCGCCACAAAATCATCGATTTCGCGCTGCATTTCGGGCGTGTAAAGCTCATTCACCAGCGCCTTATTTTGCGTCTTAAACTTGCGCCACTGCGTATTGAGAGCCACGCCAAACTTTTGCTGCCCAATGGTATCCCCATCCGTCAGTGCGCCCTTAAATAAACGATTCAGGAACATGCCGCGAACCTGCCCCATTTCTGGGGACTGCTCACCAAGGGTGGATTTAAGCTGCTGCACCACGCGCTGAGTGGGAGCCTTCCCAAGTACGCCCGACCCGAACAAATCGGCCACCTGTCGATCCGTCATGTCTTTTTCGACAATCTTACCCAACGCAGCCTTTCCGTCGCGGCCAAAGAATGACTGACGGTATTCAGCATGTAGCGCCGGCGCCGAGCGAAGCACACGCGCCGCCTCGTCCCCGCCATCAATCAGCTTGTTCGTAATAACGTCTTCTAGCTTTGCGGTGTATTGGTCGCGTACCCGGCGAAGGGCAGCTTTTTCGGCAGGGGTGGAAGCGTTCTCCACATTTTGCACCAGACGCTTTCTGAAAACCTCGAAGGGCTTGTAATTAGCCTGCCCAGCCTTTGCCAGAATGCGCTCGGCTTTGTTCATCTGCGAGAGTGTGCGTTGCAACACCGGCATCGCGCCAACATCGAAACCGCTTTCGGTCAGGTCTTTCCTGATATTGCCGGTGATTCCGACGAACTCAGATGCAGGGGCTTTTGCCGTGGTTGTTGCACCAAACTTATAGGCAGCATCAACAGGGGCTTTCATCTGTGCTGCTTTGGCTTTAACAGCTTCGGTTAGGGTAGAAGCTACAGACGTGTCATCAACAGGATTATCACCAGCAAGCTGAGTCCGCAGTTTATCAGCCCAAGCACGAGTAGCGGCCTCGTTTGATTCGGTATTCTGAGTAGCAACAAGTTTCGCTTTGTCACTGAGCACTCCCTGCTGCGCTAAATCTTCCAGCCTTTGAAGATTCGGATCTTGCGTTAATTGCCCCCGAGTGAGATTCACACCCTGAGATTTTGCCTTGGCAGCCACATAAGCCTGCCGTGGAGAAAGCCCTTGCTTCACACCGGACTGGAACGAATTAATTGCATCATCGCCCAAGCCAGCTATCGCATTGGCAAAGTCATCATAAGTGGTGCGGCCTGATGTTTCAACGCCAATCAGCATATCATCCGCTATGCCGCGAGGGAGAATCCTCTTTGCGCCTCTAATCACTTTATCAGCCACTGGCGACACTACGGCGCCGGTCAATTCACCCGCCTTACTCAGAATCGGCGCGCCCATTGCCCCCATCGCGCCATACGATAGACTATTGGTCAGTGCGGATTCGCCTTCTTTTGTACCGGATGTTGCGCCAGTCAAGCCGCCGCCAAATGCGCCAGCCTTCATCAGCCCTAATGCGCCGCGCCCAACCCCCATTGGCGCAAGAGCGAGGTTGATCGGGTCTGCAAGCGCCTCGCCAAGGCCACCAGCAAAACCAGTGCCCTCGCCCTCCTTGCGTAGTTTTTCAATCGAGCGTTGTGACGCGGCGTATGTTTCAGGGAATGGGGAATCGTATCCCGCCATTTCTGCTACTGCACCGATTCCCTCAATTCCGCGCTGAATCAAGCCAATCCCGCGCTGCGTGACAGCCCTGCCACCACCTTCCAGAAATCGCTCAATCGAGCCGCCCTTATCCTTCTCTTCGGCGGGAATTAAATCATCGAACTGCGATGATATGAGGTCTTGCGCCTGCTCTGGCGTTGTTCCATCAGGAACCTCAAAGCGCCCTATTCTTCCATCTGGTAGCTCAAATCGTGCGATGGGCATTATTCAAACCCCAAAAATCTGACGTTACCGCGTTGCGGCGTGGTGGCGGTGAAAGGTCTGGAAACATTAGGGCGCGGCGCAGCCTTTGGCATCCCTGAGTTGTACCATTCAGAAAACGGGACGATCTTGTCATTCAGGCTTCTGCCCTGCTCATCCGCAAAGATGGGGTTGGCATCTGCATACTGTTTGTACAACGCTTTAGCATCAGCTAATGACATGCCTTGGTTAAACAGCGCCTGAATTGTATTGGAATAATTAATATCCCTCTCGGCCTGAAGCTTGCCGCCTGCGATGATTGCCTTATTTGCAGCGGGTTGCTTCTCGACACTTGGAGCTGAGCGTTGCAATATCTGTACATCAAGGTCTGACGCGGCACCTTCGCCTGCCACGCGATATGTCTTGGTCAGCTGTTGGATGGGAGCATCGGCTGTCTGCACCTTGCCTGCATAGTCTTCCCCGCCAAAATAATTTCCTATAAGCGGGATTTGCGCCGCCAACGATTTTTCTTTGGTAAGCATTCCCGTGTCGATGTTCTCAAGCGCAGGCTCAATCTGCCCGTATAAGTCAAGGCGCTTTCTTGCGCCCTCGGCCACCTCATTGAGTTTTTGGATGTCCTTCGTGGCAACCTTATCAGACACGCTGTTGATAAGCTTCTGTCGGGAAGGTTCGATATATGGCGCGGGCAAATCAAGACCAGAGGGAGGCTGAGCGCCGGTCATTGAAGGCTCTGGCATCGAACCCATAGGATTGACATTCTGATAAGTGCCCGTCTCCTTATCCACCAAAATGGGATTGCCGAGCGCGTCCTGTGCAACCGTCAACTTCGGTTTCATGGCATTCTGCATTTTGATCCCAAGCAACAGATTTTGGATTTCATCCTGCTTTGCCTGCCGCTTCGCATCGCTGGCCGACTTCATCCCAGCCATCACGCTCTGTGCCGGATTATTCGGATTGGCCAGCAGAGCAAAGCCGATCGATGTCAGCGGGTCTGCGAATAAATCTTCGATTGGCATGGTCTATTTCCTTACTAATATATTGGATAACTTGCACCCTTGGTTTGCCATGGTAGCTCGCCGTCTTCCGAATAAGTCCCGTAGGATTTTGGAGCGTAATCACTCCCCGCGCCCCCATCCAAACTGCTTCCCAATTCCATACCCCGCCAGCCCGCCGCCCAGCGCCGAGATAAACGGGTTTCCTTGCTGCGTGGTGGTGGTGGATGATCCGGTCGGGTAGGCCTGCAGCTTGCCCGTGAGGTAATCAAGCTGCTGGTATGGGTATGCGGTGGCGCGGTCACGCTCTGCCCAATATGAATCAAGCTCTGCCTGATTCTGCCCCTGAATCCTGTCACCCGCAAAAAGCTGGCGGTCAAGGCCGGTATCGGCCACATTCCGGCCATACATATCAAGGTTTTGGAACCGGTCGCCTAGTCCACCAAACACCGATGCACGAGCAAAGGCATTCGCGTTGTTTTTATCGTAGAGATTCAGGGAATTGTTGATGGATGTGTCAAATCCCTGCGCCCTCAGATTGGCATCAAAATCACCGATCTGGCGATTCTGCGCTTCGTCAATCTGCGCCCGGGCGGTTCCTTGGGCAGTTGACCCAAAACCGCCAGCGCGGGCAAACTGCTCATCATTCTGGTTGCGGCTTACATCATAAGCGCGGCGCGTCGAATCTGCATTGCGGTTGATGACCTCGTCAATAAAGGGGTTCATGAACTGCTTATATGAGTTCACGTCATATGGCTTGGCCGTTTCCATCGCCGCGCCGAATGCCGCGTCATACGAATTACCGATTCGGGGATCAATGGGGGCGGGAGCCTTCCCCATGTTATAGAGCGACTGCTTCTGATAGTCGTTCATGGACGATACGGTCATTGGACGGACGCCCTCGGGAGCCTTTGCGGCAGCCCATGCCCCGCCCTGATTCGCTGCAACATTGCTGTCATAGGATGTTTTCAGGTTCGGATTAGCATTGAGCCATTTCTGCGCGCCGCCCGCGCCAAATCCACCCGTATATCCGAGGCCACGCAAGACCTGCTCACCATAGGTCTTCGGCTCAAAATACTCAGCCATCATGCACCTGCCTTTCTGGCCATGGCGGCTTGGAGCATTGCCTGATTAGCCGCACCATAGGCATCCAGAAGCTCTGGCTTGGTTCGGCGAACCATGTCCTGAGCAGCGCCTGAGAGCGTTCCGCCATACTTATTCGCCTCGCCCACGTACCTGCCGATGTCAGCCAGAGATTTGTCATCGTAAAGACCCGCCTCCAGCATTTGTTTGTTCCGCAGCGTCTGAGTAGTGTGGTAGCCAAGATCGTTCGGAGCGGAAAGATGCTGCCGTGCAATCATTCGAGCCTCAAGATCGGCCATTGCCTGCGGGTCTTCTTGAGGGGCGGCAGGCTCCTGAGTCTGAGGCTGCACAAGGCTCTCAAAATACTTCTGATCGCTGCGCCTCTGTAGCTCTCCAAGCTCAGGATTCTGGAAAAGTCCCTCAAAAGCATTAGTAGGGTAGGTATAGGCCACCCGCATGGTGTCACGCGGCGCGAAGGGCGTGTCTGATAGCTTCAGCGCCTTCTCAAGGAGTGCATCATACTCCTCCTCGTATCGCTTGGGCAGATATGGCTTGGTGGTTTGCGTGCCACCGCTGGAGTCCCCACCAGTGAGGCCACCAAGCACGGCGCCAGCCAGTGGCGCGGCAACAGATTCTAACGACATAGCGATTTCCCCATCATTGTTATATTCGACTCTTCACCCGTGAAGCCGCAATCCCTGAGCACTTTTCCCAAATGCTTATTGTTAACGGCACACGTTACGCCTGCGAAACCCCGCCTTTCAGCGACAGCGCACAGGTAGTCAGCGAGCAGGCTCAGAGCCTCACGCCGTCTTTTCTTGACTCGCTTATTGCTTATGCAGGCCTCAACCCATGCCAGCTTTGAATCGGTTTGATAGAGCCATGCAGCGCAAGCGTCTTCACCGTCGACACTCACAATTGCACCAACCGCAGGCAGGCATGATGCCGGTAAAGGCGTTCTTCCCCAATCCTCCCACCAACCCCTGACCATTTCATAGTCGGAGGAGGGGTCGTAGAGCCTAACGTGCATCTATCTCAGCAGCCCCATGGCCAGCAGGTCGGCAATCAATGTGCCGAGCACGTCGGCCAACTCGTCGGTTGTAGTCCCGTTGGCGTTATACGTCCTATCGGTCGTGACATTTGTCTGGCCGCCAGCCCACCCTTCGGCATTAGGCTTTGTCCTGTCCTCAACCCTGCGTATCTCGTCGCAGAGCTGCTGCACAATACGGGCAAGCGTGTCCAACGTTACGCCTTGGGGCACATTAGGGATAGCCATCAGAACTCACTCCCTTGGCTGATAAACTCCCTCATACCGCCAATCCGAAAGAACCCGTCGACCGTATTATTGCGAAACTCCCATGACCGCCACCGCGCCTCATGCGCGCAATCAATCTTTCCGCCAGCCTCAGGAAAAGCAAATGACTCAAGCAACGTACCGGCGTTTGTCGCCCTGTCTTTCCCGTATAGTGAAATCGTCAGGCTGCCTTCTTGAATCAGGTCAGGCTCCATGCCTTCGACAAAAGTCTGATACTTGCCATTCTGCAATGCCTGATACGCTACAGTGCAGTAGGCATTCATTGCGTCGCCAGAGTCATTGTACCCCACTTCGTGCTGGTACAGGATGCCGTCTGAATCAGCGAGCACTGGGAACTGCGAGGCCTGCCCTTCGGTATCAGCCGCAGTGCGGTCTATTATACGGGGGGTGTAGTGCCCCTCTGTGATGCTGAAAATCGTGCATCGGTCATTCTCGATCGACACAGGATAATGGAAGCACACCTCGTTGAACTTCTGATTGAACCAGACAAAGCATTTATACCGCTGCGTAATGTTCAGATCATCGAACATGTACCGGATCAACGTGTTATCAGGCAACGGCGACAGAATCCCGCCATTGTAGAAATAGAGGCCTTCGCGGGCGAAAATGTAAATGATCCCGCCGACCGCGATTGAGCCGCTTGGGCTGATAATGCCAACTGTGTCAGAAACCTTTTCCCATAGCCATTTGACCGTCCCGCCAACCCAGCGCATCCGAAACACGTTGCCCTCATCGGCAAAGATCAGATTTTCGCCGTTCGCATAGGCGCGGCTGATTAGCTTGGTCGCGTCCTCTTTATCATCCTCATACGCCGATGATGCGGCCGAAACCGTCCAGTCCGTGAAGTCACCTGTATTGCTGTTTTTGACCCTATTACCCAACAGCGTTACCAGTTTGGCATCTTCAACCCATCCCCAATCAGCATCGGGCGCGTTTGTGATAATGGTGGGAGCGGCGGCGATGTCGCCATCCCACTGATAGCATTTTCCGCCATTTCCGGCGCCGCCAACCCACTTGTCGCCAAACGTATCCATCCACCATATACGCGGCTGAATGAACAGCGATGTGTCGGTCTGTATGTTGTAAGGCAAACCAGTCCACGGCACGCCGACCCACGGACCCGAGGCAGCAACGGCGTCTTTTTCACCGGCCGCGATCTCTTTCTTTACCACTACCGCCGCGCCGCCCTCTGTAGCATCAGTGGCCGGAGCAACGGCAGCCAGTTCTACCGTGAACGTATTGGCATCAGGCACCGTGTCAACAATGTGCTCTACATTGATGTTCGCCGCAGCGAATCCACCCGTGCCATGGGTGGCGCCGCTCATCCCAATCCTGTCACCCACCGCGAGGCCATGAGAGGTATAGGTCACGGTCATTGTCTTATCGCCGCTGATCAAAGCAAGCGGGTCAGTCCCTAGGGTGGCGCCGCTTGTCTGCAAAGGCGTGATATTCGTAACAGCAGAGCCTTGCTTGGCGTAGAGTTTCAGGTGTGTGCCGATTACCGTCCACGTGTTATTATTGGCGTCTGTGAAGCTGAGAACAGAGCGCGGGCAACCTTGAATGGTCGTGTCCACCACCTCTGTTGCATGACCGCCGATTTTCTGCACCCCGCCGCGATAGAACCGGATATTATCTCCATCGATGATATGGCGCGTATTCTGCTTCGTTTCGTCCGGTTCTGGGTTAACACCGGCTATGAAACGAATAGGGGTAGCAGAGAATGACATTAAGGCCTCGCACTGCTTGCCGTGACGCCATTATTATTCCAATTCACAAGCAGGCCGCTGTCATATGTCGGGCTTCCCCCATCAAGAGCAAGATAACTCTTGAGGCCTGCGATGCCGCCAAAGCTGCGGAAATTAGCCCCGGTACCGTCGAATATGTCCGATGCCGGGGGCAGGACACCGTCAAAAAAGGCAAAACTCCATACATTCCCCAAAACCGATGTGCCGGATCCATCGGGATCGCCGATACGAACGGAGAGGCCATTATTCGTTGTTGCCCCAACCGGCGCAGAATAAGAACCAGGCGACAGCTCCGTCCCATTCCGCCATACTCTGATGCGCTCAGAAGAAGTGGCATTCGCGGAATCATACCAGATCAGAAACGAACTCCATGTCGATGCAGATATGCCCGAACAAAAGAAACTGGCGACATTCCCCAGCGCGTCTTCAAATTGAATCGCCAGAACTCGGTCGGCAGGCGTCCATGCCACATAAAACTCAGCACTTGGGTCACCTGCGCCAGCCGAAATCACGCCCTTAGTAATGACAGCACGCTCGCCAGCGCCAGTTGATGTGGGGTAAAGCCCCACAGCAATAGCAAACTTCTCGCGGTCATAGCTGCCCCAGTCTGCATCAGAGAGGCTCAGGTAATCTCCCGCATCGTTAAGCTCTAGTGATTGCGATGGCGCGCCGCCGAATGCAAAAGGGTTGAGGACGAACACTATGTCCTCCGTCCGAGTAATGTGACCTTCAGTCCCTTGCCCGCCACGGAGCTTCCAACCTGATCAATATCGATCGTGATTTCGGCGTCGTCGGCGAGAGAGGCGTCCGATATGACGGCAGCGCTGGCCGCCGTAGTGCTGGTAAGCTCCCCAGCGTCGATACTCAGCTTCGTGGATAGAATCGAACTGCCAGACTCATTAATATCCACGATAATCGTTGATCCGGTTGGCGCCGTATTCACCGACGCCCGAACAGCGGTCACCGTGAACGCGAAGGGCATCCGAAAAGTCACTTTTGCCGCACCGACCGAAAGGCTTGAGGATTCGTCGGAGCAAGCGATAATGATCGGGAATACCATGCGCGTGTCAAAATACTGCAACGCACCGTTCACCCTGTCGCCGTAAATGTTATTGCCAGCCGTTTCGCCTTTCTCAAAAAGGGTCACGTTGGCATTAGTGAGCAGAATTGTCATACGATCGACCTTCTTCCTACGCCACGGATGCCTGCTGAGGTGCCAAGCGACTTGCGGCGGTTTGACTCAAGATTTGCTTTGCCCACTGCCACCGCATAGGCCTCCATCGCCTCTTGCATTCTCTCGCGGTTTCTAACGAACCGGAAAGCATGAACCAAGGCGGCGTAGAAGTAGATATCGGGGTAGTTGGTGAGAATATCATTGGTGGGAGCGCTCGCACTTAGGGCGGGAGCCGAAAGAATGCATAGAGCGCTTAGCGTCCCGTTTTGGCTGGGAGTAGGGGCAAGAAGCAGATTTCCTTCGCTCAGCGTATAGTGGCGCGGCGTATCGGATGATGCCTGAGCATATATCCCATAAAAAGCTGCAGCGGGCAGATGCTCAAGAACTCTTTCCTCAGTCCCATTCAATTTCAGCCATTTGATGTCCCTCAATCGCGCCGGAAGCGTAACAATGGCCGAGGCGGCGGTCACGGTGAGCGATTCAAGCGATTCCATCCGCCATGTTCGGAGGTCTTTAGCAATGTCGCCCTCGGCCAGCGTAATCCATGACGGGATTCGAGCATCCAGCGATGTACCACGCTGCAGATAAGCCGAGATTTCGGATTGCAGATTGGCGTAGGTGTCGAATGCCATCAGCTGACAGACCTTGCGATAACATAAATGGTCGTGTCTTCGGTCATGGGCGTGTCGCTCACAATTTTAAGCTGTTGAACGGCCGCGAACTTGGATGGCGCCACACCAATCACTCCATCAACGGCCGCCAAAGACACAGCCGTTCCGTCAAAGGCATAAGGCACGAACTCGCCATCAATCTTGCTCTTTGCCATAAAGGTGATGTTGGTGGCCGGAAATCCGAGCGGAAGATCAAATCCCACGATGGTTTTGTTGAACACATTGGCCACGTCGCTGATGGTGCCGCCTTCAAGAATCGTGACGGGCTGATAAAGCATGTCATGCTGGCTCATATCTCTTCATCCTGTAATTATCTGGAACTGTTAAAACGTACTTGTACTGTGGGTCGCGTATCTTCTTGTTAAAGACCACGTCCATGACGTGCGATCCGCCCCACGTAGGGACGTTCTCTTCATGCAGCCATTTAAGCATCAACTCTGGGGGCACGGCAGCAACCTGCCGCACCCCCCCCTTCTGATGAGGCCGGAAGTCTGCCGCCTTTTGCTGGTTCTCAGCAATTACCGCCTGCACATCTTCGTCCGAACCCTTTTGCATGATGCGCTCGACCAACCGGCCTTCTTCATCAGTGTAATAGATTCGGTTACAGAAGGTGCCGCTGGTGCGGCCGACTTCGAGCAGAGCCATTACTCCTGCACTCCCTGCGCCTCGCGCAGGTTGGCAGCGCGGCTGATGTTCCCGTCTTCGTCCTCAATATAAAAAATGGCTTCGCTGGCATCAGCGTTACGGAAGTCAGCCCAGCGCAAGTCGCAATCCAAGAAAATTGTGCCTTTCAGGATCGCCCCACGGAACCGGCACCCCTGAAGATTCATTCCCGTGAAATTGGCATCCGTCAGATCGCAGTTGGTGAAGTCCATATGCTGGAGACGTTTCTCGACTGCGTCTTTCATGCGGAAAAAATCAGCCATATCTTTTCCGACATATTTTCCGCCCGAAGCATCAGTCCACTTTGGCAGATTCAGCTTCCCCTCCATGGATTTTGGATCACGCGAAACTTGCAATGCTTTGCCAAAGCCAGTGGAAGTTTTCTTCTCGGCGCCATCCTTGGATTTTGGCGTGGCCCCACCTTTCGGGGCGGCAGACGCCGCCCCGCTGTTCTTGGATTCAGTCATAGATTCTCCTATTGTTAAGCGGTGCGCGCCGCGACCATGAGGTAATCCATATCGATCACCTTCGATGTGGTGGTGCGCGCCATGATGGAAACCACCGGAGTGAGCGCAACAGACGCAGTCACCGCGTTTGCTACAGTGCCGTAGCTCACGCCATTAATGTAGAAGGTCGCATTTCCGATGGTATCCACCACGATCTCCAGCGTCACCCAGGTGTCAGCCACTGGAGCAACGCCGGTGTTGTTGATGGCGGTATCAGTGTTGTTTTTCACACCCTGAATGTGCCAGGCGTCGTTCGTCTGGGCGGTATCAAACACGAAACAGACAGCATCCGTGGCATTGCTGGTAATGGTCGTGCCAGAAATGCTGAAAGGCTCCTCCAGCGTGGTGGTGGCCAGCACATCGGTGAGGCCGACACACACTGCCACATCTGCAACAGAGGTATTCAGGCGCACGCGGGCTTTCATGTAGAGGCCGCCTTGGTTTGCCTTCCAATTCAACGCATGGGTTAGGGCACAAGCCGATTCAGCAACTACCGTGGTGTCGCCGGAGGTTTGACGGACAACGCCGCCAGCCTCACCGGCAACCACCGTTGCGATGATTGCCTGAGCGTCAGAACCCTTAGCTGCACTGTATTGGTCGGCAATCACATCACCAAGGAAGTGATCGAACAGTTGAACATAGGTGGCGGGATCAACATAGCTGCCCTTGGCGCCATCGATACGCAGGGCTTCGCGGCGGCCATCGGTGCTCACAAAGCTCGAGCTGCCATCATTATTGGGTTGAAGTACGATAGACATAGATTCTCCTTAAAATAAAAAGGGCTGCCCCATCAGGGACAGCCCAGTTAAAAACAAGACCGAGTTGCGTTTACGAAGTCGTGAGGTCGGCGATAATGCCAAGGCTTTTCTCAACAACCATCGAGGTCAGCTCGAACAAGATGTATTCCTCATTCGAATCGTGGGTTTTGCCCTTCTTGCCTTTCTCATTCCGCAGCTCAAATACGCCCACGCCGTCCATGTCATACAGGATAGCAGTGCGGGTGCGCTGGCGGGGGTTGGTCTTGCAAGAAATCACACCATAGTCGTCTTCGTAGAAGTCAATCGTATTGGTGATTTTCTTCTCTTTGTCCGAGGTTCGCGTGGTGGAGCCGTTGAAGGCTGACATTTTACGACGATTGAACGGCGAGAGGTGAATCTCGCTCGCTTTCGCGCCATTGTCATACATCAGCTGGCGGGTGGCAAGATACAGGTCTTCGGTGAATGCACGCTGCGTACCGTCAGTTGGAGCAACAGTCAGGCCAGTGCCCGAGTTGTAGCCACCGTTCGATCCGCCTGCGCCACGGGAAACGTTCGTGGTAATCCATGTTTCGATCCCGCCGCACTCACCAGCAACACCGGTTGAGCCAGCCACCGAGGCGTTGTTTTGAACGATGGCGCGCTCAATATCACGCTTCAAGGCTTTCACAGCTTGGCCTTTTTCCCATGCCATCAGGTCGGCCTGACCATAATGCTTCACGGCTTGGTTGGTGCCGGTGATGGAAATCACATCCCAGAGGATCTGGGTGTGGTTCTTCACGAAGTTGGTAGCAGTCCGTGCGATAGGGGTCAGCTCATCGCCCTGCACACGGATATTGTCGCCAGCTGCACGCAGGTTGTAGTTCTGCCATTGAGGAGAGGTGGATTCACACTTCATCTTCTTTGCAGACGAATAGACCGGGGTCTCTTCGCGCTCGAACATGTAGATTTTCTCCATCTTCTCTTCGGGAATGTTGTTCACATCATACGTTTCAAAGGTATCGGTGATAATTGTCATGGTAGAAGTCCTTTATGATTAGATGATAGAACCCAGAGCGAGCGCATCGTTCGGATTCTTTCTGAGTTGATTGAGAGCATCGTCATTTGCCCCTTTCGGAGCCGGTCTTGCGCTTGATTTCGGCGCCACCGCTTTACCCTTGAGGGCTTCGGCCACCTTTGGTTTCGACTTTAGCATCTCGTCGTACTTACCAGCTTTGTATGCGAGGATTGCCTCCCGATGGTCAGGCGCACCTTTGGCCTTGATCTCTTCCTCGGTGTACCCCACTGACCGGATGGCCTTGTTCGCAATATCAATGAATTGCTTGCGGCCTTCCTCGGTCTTGAGGAGAGGCATTTTCTCATGCAACGCAGCCCGCTGGCTTTGAACAAAAGCGATAGTCGTTTTCTCCTCAGCGATTTTGGCCTGCTCTTTCTCCCACTCCATTGCCTGATGCAACTGAGCCTGCTTCTTCTCTTCACTCTGAATTGCCCAACGAAGCTCATTGGCCGTATCAGAGTCGCCGATCTCGACAGCCTCTTTCAGTTGCGCGTGCAAATGGGTGAGGGGATTAAAAGCCTGCCGCTCCCTGAGGAGAGCTTCAAGCGCGGCAACCTGCTGCTGGCGGATTGCCTGAAACTCAGTTTCCTGTGCCTTGCGTAGCTCGGCCACTTCCTGAGTTTTGCGTGAATAATCCTGCTGACGCAGATGTCCTTCCTTCAATTCCTTGAGAGTGACCTTCTGACCATCCGGCAGCTTATAGAAGCGTCCTTCCGGCTCATCATCAACAGAGGCCTCATCACTTCCGGCATCAGCTTCCACCTCATCGGCTTCTGCGTCTGCCTCGCTCTCGCCCTCTGGTTCCTTCTCAGGTTGTCCGTCTGGGCTTTCGGCGCTGTCCTGCCGAGGCTCTGGGGCAGGGTCGCCTTTATTCTCTTCCTTCTCCACCGGCGCTGGCGAGTCAAACACGGTTGCGAGGTCTGCGATTGTCACAGCTTCGTCTGTCATAATTTCTCCTTGATGGTTTGCATAAGGCTTTTCTTGGCCAATTCTCCTGTTTGCAGGTAGTTTTTGAACCGGCCTCTGAATCGCTCAAGTGCGCGCAGCTCACGCCAACACACGTCCATCGCGTCTGCTTCGTCAGGCTTGAGGCGTTTCATAGTGTTGATGATGTCTGCCTCCATCGCTGCGAAGGCCGTGGCAACAAGCGGGTTGTTAAGCACGCGCTCAGCTTCCTCCCCCCTCCGCACCTGTGCGTCAAGGAGGCGGCGGCGTGATTCTTTATCCATCAGACTGGGTAGCCCATCGCCTGCGCTCGGTTTTCCTGCTGTCGCACACGCAACTCCGCTCCATCCAGCTTCAATTCCTCAAACTTCAGCGCAAGCTCACGCTGCTGCATCCGCTCCTTGGCCTCGATGTCCATGATCTTTATCTGATCCGCTCCGACTTTCTTGCCTTCTTCAAAAGCCTGAGCCTGAGCCTGCTGCATCTGCTCGGGAGGAATGCCTTGCGGGGGCGCTCCCTGCTGACCCATCTTCGGGTCGCTGAAATAAAGCTCCGGCGTCGCAAGCCCGCTGAACTCGACAATGCGAGCGCGGGTATTATAGAGCAACTCAGGGTTCACCGTGGGTAGCCCAAGCTGCATGTCGCTCATCTGAATCTGATTAATCATCATTAACGATTGCATCTGCTGGTCACGGGTGCCGGTTCCCAGCCCAACCCGCACCGCCACATCCATGTCGGCATTCCAAAAGCGCGGATCAATCTCGATCGGCTCTTGATTTGGATACAGGCGAAGCAAGCGCGGCTTGTCCTGATGCTTTATGACCAGCCGGTTAATCATGCGCGCCAGACGCCCGAGCGATTCAGCATACAGGCGAAGGATCAGCTCTTTTTTCTGTGCGGTGGCATTTGCCTGAATCCTCGCATCCGTGGCAGTCTTATTATTCAGCACATCCACATCAATGCCCTGATCCTGCCGCGTCACCGGCGTGCGAACCTCTCGCAAGCGATCAAAATACTCGAGCTGCTGAAAAATGGGCGCGAGGTCAGGCGCATCGCGCATCGGCTCAATCGCATCCAGCTCATTCATGCGGATCGGGGCGCCCGCAATATCCGTCATCAGATCATCCCACGTATTGTCATCAGCCGATGATTGCTTGAACTTGTAGCGCGGGTGCGCGGTATGGGCGATAATGTCATTGGCCATCCGCATGGCAAAGGTCTTGCCCTGTTGTATCTCTCGAGCCTGATCGGCCGGGCAGCGCCCGATAGCCTGATGCGGCATGATGATGGGGGTGAAATCAACCATCAGGGCTTCATCAGCTTCCTCATTGTGCAAGATCACGCCGCCGGAGCTGCGCTTATCGCCCGCCCGCACGATCTTCCGCATCTCTGCAACACCATCGCCGTCATAATCGACCATCGTCCAGATGACTGAACGCCACACGCGACGGGTAGATGGGTCAGTGCTGGGCAGGGAGCTGGTGACAAGCCCACCCTGCGCCCGGGTGCGCGCCAGTCGTTCACCTTCGGTGTCGTCATAGCCCTGATCGGTAGCCAGCTGTGCAATTTTCTCTTCGGGATAACCCTCTTCACGCAGCTGCGAAATCGTCGCTTCACCGTACCAGCCCAGCACGCGAGAGTCACGGGTGTCCTTGGCGGTGCTACTGATAATCACGCATTCCGGCGGGACATTCTCAAGCTTTACGCGCCCCTCTTTCCATGTCCGGCGATACTCGACCTCAAACTCCACCCCCGTCAGGGGATCATCCGTCTGCATCAGCGCATCAATGGTTGCCGCATCAATGGCCTGTCCGGCCATATTATATGGAATATACCGAATGATCTCGATTTCAGGGTCTTCCGTCAAAACCCGCAGGCCATAATAATCAACCCGCTGCTGCTTTTTCTCTGTGCGCTTGCGCTCCACCCAATCGACATAGACGAAACCGTTTTTTTGCAACAAGGCATCTTTCTGCCAGACATATTGCAGTTTCACACCATCATTATCGACCATCACGATGTGGTTGATGTATTTTCCAGCTATCTCGGAATATTCCTTGTCTTCCTTGGACACCGGCTTGAACTCGAACACATCCTCGGCGGATATGAAGGGGGCAAGGGTCTGGGGCAAAAGAGCCTCGATCACATCCTGCACCGTGGAGTCCTGCATCTTTGACTTGCCTTCTTCCTCGTCCCCCACGGGGCGATTCAGATACATCTCAAGATTTTTGCGCCGTTCGGTCGCTATCTCATCCGCGCCATCACCAAAGCCAATCGTTTGACGAAGCTCATTATCGAGAAAGGCATTCAGCTCGCTCTCGTTCATGGGCTTTGCTTTGTCGGTCATTTAATCCACTTTGTGTTAATCTTCATTTTCTGAGGCTTCGCCTTCGATGGATGCTTGGCGAACTGCGCCAGCTGCATGAAGGCATCGGCTCCATGGCTCCACATATCGTGCATCGGATTCTTGCTGATGCGCCCCGTCGCCTCATCTATTGCGTAACGATACCGGCGTAGGCACTGCATCCCGTCCGCTGTCTTTTCTTTGTCGAACAGGCATTGCTCGAATATCGTGCGCGCCGCATTGATGGCGATCGCCTTCTGAGGCACGCGAGGCACAATCTCCACCGCTTCACCCAGCTTTGGGTTGTCCCGCAGAGCCTGCTGCATCTGCTGCTTAATCGTGGCAGAAGCGGCAAGCTGGTCATAGTCAGCATCGTGGGGCAGGTAATGCTTGCCGTATTTGTAGCCCTTATCCGCCAGAACCTGAATGTAATGCGGCATCTTCTTGCCGCTGTCCTGATAGTAATCAATCAGCCGATATTCCATCCCAACCAGCTGACAGAACCAGATGGCCGTGGCGTCCGACTGACCCAAATCCCAGAACGTATGTACCGGCACACCGGAGGCGACCGGCACGCGGGTGATGCGGCCACCAGATTGCGCCGCCTCGATCTCTTCCGCGAATATCGCGCCGTCTATCGCCTGCTTACACTGGCCGAGCCAGATGTGCCTATATTTCACCGGATCATGGATGCGACAATAATCAGCCTGCGCCTTCAGCTCTGCGGTGCACCACGGGTTGTCATCATAATTAACATGATGCAGCCATGTGCCATCAGGGGGTGTTCCCGTGGCAAACATCTGATGCACAGGATCGTCCTCAAGGTCTGGGTTGTAGCTGAACCACAGCTCACTGCCCTCCCTGCGGATGGTGGGGATTAGAATGTCGAGCGACGACTGACTGAAGGCCTGCGCCTCTTCTCCCCAAAATATGTCAATGCCCTCAAGCGACTTGTGCGAGGCCATGTTATGCCGAAGCCCGCCGTAAATGAACTCAGTGCCATTGCTGCCCAAGATGCGGGTCTGCTGCACCTCATAGATGCCCTGCATGCCCATCGCCACTATCTTGTCAGCCAGCAGCCGATGAACCGACTCCTGAATCGATCGCTGAATCTCTCGTCCACAAAAAACGCGCTTTGGCTGCTCAGCTCCAATAATCAGAAGCGCCGCCGCAAAAGTGTGTGACTTGGCACCACCACGCCCACCCTTCACCACCTTATAGCGATGAGGCCTGAAAAGCTCCGAACCCCACTCAGGCAGCTCTACTTCACTTTCCATGCTTCGGCGAAACCAGACTCACCGTAATGCCGGTGATCGGCTCCCCTCCAGCCGTGGTATGCTCCACAGCCTTACGCTTCGGCGCCACATACTGCGCCAGCTCCTTATTGGCCGCCAGCTGCTGGTCAGGCGTCGGGATCACATCCATGCGGACGCCATCAACCATCGCCTTGATTGGCTTTCCCTGAGCAAACCGCGCCAGATTCTCAATAGGATCGCACCCTAGAGCGGCAAGCTGGTCAACCACGCCCAGGCTTGTTCTGTTCGGCGTTCCCTTTTGCCGACCACCTCGGCGCTCGCCTTTTGCTGAACCTTTCCCTGCCATTGCAAAACGTTGCTACTTTAGCAACCCTTCCCGCCGCCTTTTTTGCCGCCCTTGGTGCCCTTCTTTGTTCCCTTGGCCATTTCACTCTCCATAGTGTTGTGTTGATCGTTTTTCTTCTTCCACCCCTCTCGCACTTGCTGACAGTGCCAGCAAAAGACGCGCTGCGTTGTGGTGTCGTAGCTGAAAAGCCCCTGCATCGCTTCATCGCACACGAGGCAATGAATGTAAGGCTCCGGCCTGATGTTCGACATGCGCGCTCCTCAAAAAAAAGAGGGCTGCCCGAAGACAGCCCCAAATTGTCGGCAACAGCAAAGAAGCAGAAAAGCAAAAAGCCCCGCCGCAACTGGTGCAGACGGGGCTTGGTATTCTCAAAATTTGGGCGCACGAATGCTGTACCCAAAATCAGGTATAGCACATATCGTGGGTGCCGCTCAAGGCATTTTCGACGATTGCATCAAAACTTTCCACAGCAGCGAGAACTTTGTCAGCGATGCGGTCAATATCAGATGCCAGAGCGGTCATGGCATAGCGGACGGCAAAGATGTTGGTGTCGGGCGGAATGTCGCTCACAATGGTGCCCAGCAGGTCGGCCTGGGGCTTCAGAAGAACACGCTGGACATAACGGTGCATGTCCCGCAGCGACGGCACGTCATCAAAGGTCAGCCCTGCGGCGCGGAGCACTTCCCCCATTTTGGCCGTTTTAGTGGCAAGGTGAAGGGTGCCGATATAGTGGGCTAAGGCATAACGATCCAGCGCATAGGCTTGCTTGTGATCGATATAGCCCATGTCGAGCAAGACGTCACGATAGGTCACGTATTGCAGATGCAGTAGGCCATCCTCACCCTCAAACACCCTCCCCTGATGATGATTGCACCACTCGCTTGTTGGTAGCTGCTTCCCATCGTTCATACCGCCCCCTGCTGCTGTGAATCCGATTGCGTCTTGGCGCCCAACACCGACTCGTCCGACCACTTCATGAACAGACGGCGCTTGAGTGGATTGGCATTGTCCGGCAGTGCCTCCGACGCGATGCTCTCCATCAACAGGCCATTGCGATAGACGCGAAGGCCGTTGATGTCGTGCAAGATGGTAACGTTCCGAATGGTGCTCATGCTGTTGCCTCAGCTTGCGCGGTGGCGCGGTAGCTTCCCCAGCTGAACATCAGCACCCGGCCACCATTCTCGCGCATCCGGTCGAGCACACGATCACCGGCATACTCTTTCAGCCCATCGAGGTTCAGGTTCGACAGCAGAATGGTCGGCTTCATTTCCTCGTACCGCTCATTGATGATCTCGAACATGATATTCTTTTCCGCATCCGTTCCGAACTGCACCCCCACCTCATCGAGAATGAGCAGGTCGGGAATCCTGAACCAGTCAAGCACCTGCTGTTCGGTTTTCTCCGAGGCCTTGCTATAGGTTTCCTTCACCATGCGAATCGCCTTCGCGGTTTTGAGGAAGACGGCGGATTTCTGGTGCTGGGTGATGACGTGGTTGGCAATGGCGCAGGCCATGTGGCTTTTGCCTGCACCGGGATTTCCGCAGAAGATCATGCCCTTGCCCAGGCGCAGGCATTCGGGGAAGTGGGTGGCGTATGCGCGGCAGGCGTCGAGAATCTTCACGGCCGCATCGCAGGGTGGGCTGAATGCGTTGAAGCTACGGTCGGCAAAGCGTGGCGGGATACCACTACCCTTGAGCATGGACTCGATACGATGGCGCTTGCGCTCCGCATCGGCGTGCGCCTTGCGGCGCTGTTCCTCATCGGACTTCGCTTGCTCGCGCTCCCGTTCGCAGGCCGGGCATGATGGCTGATTCCAGTCAGCGAACAGCTTGATGATTTTCACCCGCTGCATTCCATGCTTCGGGCAGTCGTGGTCAACCTCACGCTGCTCAAACTTCGGGAATGGTTTTTCCGCATCAGGTGACGATGAAACCTTCGGTGCCTGCGGTGTAGTCTTGCTGCTCGAATCCGCTGTGTTTGGCTCGTGCATTGCCGTTTCGGTTGCTGCTTGCTGCATGTGTTCCTCCCTGATTTCTGATGGGGTAGATGTCTTTCCAAGAATTGCGAATGGACTGCTCGATGACGGCGCTGGGCGACTGCCCCTGAGCCTTCAATTTTTCAAGCTCAGCGTGCAGCAGACCAATGGCACGCTCGCTGTTCACAGCCTTGAGCTTTTGCCTGACTGCCAGAAAATCCTTCCACAGGTCGGGTGGAATGTCCGGTGGAGGATGATGGATTTTTCCAATGTCGGAATCGGAGGATTTTTTTTGTTGGTTTTTTTTAGAAGATGAACGTAGTGAATCTTCTATTTCTGTATCTGTATCTGCTTCTGTATCTGGGGGCGTTACATCGGCGTTACTGTAACGTTTCATCGTCGTTACATTTTTATTACCATCTGTTTTTTCTTCATATTTTTTCTTGTTATCACGATATTTTTTGACACGGTCTACACTGCTGTCGCTCTTATATTGGCGTTTATTCCAGTTCTTTAGGTTGCCATTTTCATCACAAAATCCCTTCTGGTGAAACAGCTGTAACGTTTCATGTAACGTTACATCGTCGTTACGTAACGCAAAGGCAATTTCCTCTCTGGTGAGCTTTTCAAAGTCACCAGAAGCATGAAGGCAGAACAACATCACAAGACGCCGCTGCATAGCCTCGGACATGGACTGCACCTTCGGATCAGATGAAAACTCGGCATACATCCTGAACCATTGATTGCTCATACACACCCCCATTGTTGAGATTGCCAGCATCGCCCTACTGCCGTAATCTCTCCCAAAATGGAGGAAACGATGAGCGACACGATTACTAAGTTAAAACAGCGGTATGCTGCTTTCATGAACGCCCGAGATGAACTCCTAGATGCGGGGGCAGAGCGGGCTAAAGAATTGGGTTTTGAAAACACCCTTGTCGAGATATGGCCGGTTATTCTGCGCGAATGCTGCGGCAAAGACGCGGAAAAGATCGCATATGATCTCAAGGCCGGGATTGAAGAGTTCGCTGAGGACCTGCTACGCAAGTAGTTATCCAAATAATCGCTGGGATAGAATGGGATGTATGGCTCGCTCATACCAGCCTCTCTGTTTTGAAATGCGGCGGGATAGCCCCCTCTGCCACCCCTGCCGGGTATATCTTCACACCATCCCGCTCGCAGATAGGCGCAAGAGGAGTATACGATTCGCTCATGTGATCGAGGTGGGCGCGCACACCGGCTCCCATTGAACCCTTGCGGGCTGCATAATCTTCGCGATAGGGAAGCACGGGGGTAATCTGCCAATCATCGAAATCATGCAGGGACATGGAGCGCCTCCGCGTCACTGGTTACTTTTGCCTCTGATTCAAATGGATTCACATGTATTTCCAGCCTCGGTGCTGTGCCATAGGCTTTCGCTGCGCTCATCGAAACGACCTGTGAGTCGTCACGAAAAACAATCTGATTCATCCCGTCCAACGCCGCCTTGAGATAGTTGTCGATGTCAGGCCGCCCTGTCGGCGAGATATGTCCCGAAAGTGCTTCTCGTTGGCGCTTCCCGCTCCATGACTGGGGAACTGGCAGAACGGCGACGATACGCACCGCCATCGCCCCTTCGTACGGCGCGACACCGTTCATCTGCCGCGCCGCCGCCAGACGGATCAGATTCTCGTAGTCTCGGGTGCGTTGTGGGGTATATAGATGCCCCGCCCGCGTTGCCCGAGGCCTGCCCTTACCGACCGGAACTCCGGGTATGGTAATATGGATCGTCATGCTGCCACATAATCATCAAGGTCGTATTGATCGGGGTCTTTCTCGACCACCGGCGCAATCTCAGGCTCGCCCGGCAACGATACGCGCATGGGCATGATGACGTATTGCTCAGCCGAATCTTCGGTGTGCAGAAGCAACGGAGCGGTATTGTCGATGATCTCCCACACGAGCGGGCTGCTTTTATCCTGAGCGGCAATCGCAGCCATCGCTTCTTTTGCCTGCGCTTTCGCCAAACCAATTAAAAAGTTTGGTTTTTTCGTGGGGATAACGCTACGATAGTCAGGATAAGTGCCGTCAATGAGCAGGAAGTCCCCTCGCTCGTCTCCGGCATTCACAAACATGCGCCGACCGGCTTCGTTAAACGACACCTCAATCGGAAAATCATCATTCAACCCTTTGAGCATCACACAAAGCGTTTCGACGGCCTTCGTCGGAATAATCGCAGCTATAGCCCCGTCAAAGCCTTCTTGACGATCAACTGCATACGTCAGGACGCCAAGTTTATGGCCGTCAGTGGCTACGATGCTGATTTCATCTTCGCCTTCGCGTAGATCAAGGTGGATGCCGCATAGGTAAAACCGCGTTTCCTCTTTTGAGGCAAACGGCTTTAGCGTTTTCAACGCATGGGCAAACAGACCTGCGTTTATCAAAAATCCTTGGCTTTCTTCTTTAGTCACGGCTCTCTCCTTCTCGTGATGGGGTTGGTTAGGCTTTGAATAGTGCGGCGCGCACGGCGCAATCCTTTGACTCCAGCAGCTTGCGTAGAGCCACCGTCTTCTCGGGATTATTCGGTAGCGAGGACTCAAGCTCTGCGGCTAAATCGCCAAACGGTTTGCTGATCTCCTGCAAATGCGGAGGAAGGTGCTTATATTCAAAAAACTGGATGAGTGGTGATACAGACATGCTTGTTCCTTGGTTGTTAAAATGCCGCTTTTTCCCGGCTGCCAATCTGGGGATTGTCCCCGAATCTCTCTGAATTATTCATCGCACCCTCGCGTGGAAAGGCGATGCACCTGATCGCGCAGCGAAATGATTTCCGCGTCCTGCCGCAAGATGCAGCGTTGCTGCGCCTCCTGCTGTTTCTCAAGCTGGTGAATGGCGATTACCAGCTCATCAATGCGCTTGCCGAGCGCTTGCGGGCTGGTGGTCATGATTGCCTCGCTTCGATGGATATGCGGCCATGATGAAGCCAGTCATGGGCAACACGAAAGATTGCCTCATCGTCGCCGACTGGCGTAGCTGGCCACACCTGATGCTCAGATTTTCTCACCCTCCCGCTAAGTTTCGAGAGAGTGATGCACCCACCGACCACCGTGGCCTTGCGCCCGGTGGCCTCATTCGTCATGCTGAAGAAATCCAGCCTTCCCATAAATGCCCCCTATTTTTGCGTTGCGTAACCAACCTTGGGAGCTTGCCGTGCATTGTGCCCTCTATCGGGGCTATGTGCTGTCTCTCCAGCTGTCACGCTGTTGGTCGCGTTTGCCTTCCCGCTCAGCGGGACTCGTTGCGGGGGCGGGAATCGAACCCGCTACCTCCGGGATATGAACCCGGTATGCAACCACTACACTTCCCCACATTCCGTCAGCGAAAAGCTGCCGCCCCGCGAAGGGCGGCGAGTCAATACGCTATGAAATTGTTTGCGCGGCTTCCAATTCCGCCAGCCGCTTCATGTCAGCCAATGCATCTTCATTGCTCGCGTAGAAATCAGGTATGCGCTCAATTTTCGGGTCGCTCTTGAGGTAGATAATCGCTGCGGCGGCGGGCGTTCCAAGGCACCATTCCATCGCCGCACCGGCTTCTCCGGCAAGATGCACCACCCAGCCAGCGCGGCAATGTGTGGTTTCGCAAGCGTGCCACGTCGCCATATCCAAAGCACCTAAACCAGACGCGGCCTCATAGACGCGCTGGTGGATATTTTTGATAAACGGCACACCGCGCAGGACAGCATCGCGCAGGACAGCACCGCGCAGGACAGCATCGCTCAGGTCAGC
>FRDC01005071.1_pt2 | contig 31819 bp, 30 predicted proteins | sample 1106171 | NCBI WGS metagenome assembly FRDC01 (sample SAMEA3930566, study PRJEB13176) | freshwater metagenome | biome: Drinking water system; feature: drinking water; material: water | place: Singapore | collected 2014-12-20 | reverse complement strand
CCCAGCTTCCCGGTCTTTTCTAGCCGGTCTAGAGTCATTTCAAGGTCAGAGCCGCCGCTGCCGCCGTTTTCAACGATGTGGTAGCGATAGTCATACCCGCTGCCGCACAGGGCAATTTCGCAGCTACTCACAGTCATCCACAGCCCCATCTCCGGGCCACGATGGGCAATCACGATGTCAAACGACGACATCAATTCCTCGCCGCGCCTTCACAAGCGCCTGTGCTGTGAGTTCAATCATCTGTTCGAGATGGTCATGGCCCCGCGTACCTTCCTTCAAAACCTCATCAAAAGTTACGGCGTGCAGATGAAGAAGCTCATGTACCAGTGTGACCTCAATGTCTCGAACGCCTTGCCAGTCAGGGTCAATCTGGGAAGGCTCGCAGATGTACACCTTTGCGCTCTTGTGACCAACGTGTATGCGTGTCGTAGCAGAGCACGCCTGCGTAGCGGTTTGGTCAGCAAAGACAGCGGAAACCTTCCAGTCCCGCAGCCGCAGGATGGGTTGCCAGTAGGCCAGCAACTCATCCAGTTCACGCTGATTGGTCATCCACGAACACCTTTCTGAGTATTCCTGCGGTCTTCAAAGCGCGCTGCTGCCGCGTCATAATACGAATTGCGGCGTCAATCAAAAGCTCGCCCTCGTCCACTTCCAATGGAAAATTGTCATTGAGAAATTTCTCCAAGCGCGCAAAGCTGGCCCTCGTTACGCTGTCAAGCTCTGGCACGCTCACACCCAAACCCCTGTTTCCACCAGTTCAATGCTCTTCGTGGTGAAGAGAAGCGACCGGTGGCTAACCCAATCCTCAACCTCGGAAAAACTGCACGCCATGACTAGGGAACTGCGTATGTTGTTCTTGGCGTCTTCGTAGGTTACTCGGTACATACGCTTCAGAGTCTTTTCCTGATAGGGCTGCTTCTTATTTTTTGTGGCCAAGCACGGTCTCCTTTTTGGACTCGATGGCGGCTGTTGCCAGCGCATCGGCCTCGCGGTTTTCTTCCCGTGGAATGTGGTGAATGGCGAAAGTTGGAACCTTGCGTAACAACAAAAGCACTTCGTTGTATAGGGGTTGCAGCTTACTCCCCACGACGTACTGACCGCTAACCTGTCGAACCATGAGTTCTGAGTCTGAGTACACAACAAGGCTAGACGCTTTTAGCGACACAGCCCACTTCAACGCCTCGATGAGCGCCCGGTACTCCGCCTCGTTGTTCGTGGCAATTCCGATGTACTGGCCCAGCTTAACGCTGGTCTGATTGTCACCGAGCAGGACGACCCCTATACCAGCAGGGCCGGGATTGGTAGGCCGACAGCCCCCATCCGTATGAGCGACAAATCTCATGCAGATAGAGTAACACAAGTTCAGTCGTAATGCAAGCACTATCTTTGTGAGGCAACGAGTTTCAGTGGGCTGACACGCTCAATCTCGTCCTTCATCTTGTCTGTTCCGACCTGCGCCAAGTGAAGGTATTTGATAAGCGTCTTGTAGCTGCTGTGTCCCATGAGGAGTCTAAGCCGCTCGATGTTACCCTCTCCCTGAAGATAGAGAGTGCCAAAAGAGTGCCGCCCAACGTGCGCTGTGATGCGGGTGCGTTTGTCGGGCTGAACCTTGCGAAAGGCCAAGCCGAAGGTGTTCCGGTTACACTGAACACCGCCTCGGCCCACAAAAACCCACGGCACCAAGGCTGCGCCCTTGATGGATGCGCGCCGACGCAGCCATGTGCGAAACAGGTTCACCATCTTCTCATCCAGAGGCAGCAGACGCGAGCCGGTTTTACCCTCTTTCGGGACGTGTAAGAAGCCTTCGTCCAGATGTAGGTCAGCTAGACGCAGCCAGCAAATCTCTCCCAGCCGCATACCCGTGGCCAGAATCAAACTGAAGACGACGTAGTTGCGAAGTCCAAAGGCGCTGGCCGTGTTGAACAGGCCGCGAACCCGGCGAAGCTCTTTTACGGCAGGCATGAACTCCCGCCGTGGATTCTCTGGAAGAGTGCCGAGAACTCGCGCCCAGCTTTTGAGACCCTGCACCTGACACTCCTCGTCCTGCTCTACGAAAAGGAACAGCGTCTTCAGGCCGCGCAGCATCGTTAGACGTGTGGCAACGCTCCACTTTGTGTTGCTGTTGACGAACTCTACGTAGGCGCGAACATCGCGGCTCGAAACCCCAATAGCCCAAGCCTTTCTGGTCTCAAACCATGAGGTCAGTTCTGCTGGTTCTTGTGGTGGGTGGTCGCCGCGCTCTAGTGCGGCTAGAAAATGCGGGTTGTACACGTAAGCCTGAACCGGCATCGGCTCGGCAGAAATTCCGAAGTGCTTTAGCACCTCAATGAGAACCTTAGTCGAGCCGATGCAGGAGTCTCGTCGAAAGTCTTGCAGTATTTCTGGTCGCACGATGGGGGCAAGCGCGCCCAGAACCTCAAGCGTGTTCGTAGGCATAACACCGCCCTATCGTCGCCCTTCGAGCTTGTCCATCTTCGCAAAGTTCTGCGCGATGTTGATGAGGTCTTCTTTGTGGTGCTCTTATAAGTACGGCCACGCTCTTTCCAGCGGCTCAAGTTCCGGGTTTTTGCCCGACAGTTCGAGTGGAATTTTTCCGAACTTCACTCTGATTTTGTCCGCCGTCGTCACCCGCTCCAACTCTTTGAGGTTGATGTCCAACACCTCAGCCAGTTCTCGCAGAATGTACCGAGACGGTACGACGTTGCCCCGCACAATGCTCCGAACGTGCTCGTAGGTTGTTTTGAGTTTTTCTGACAAGGCTCGGATGGAAAACCCTTTCCGCTCCATCGCCTCGTTTACCAAGTCGGCGGTCAGTGTTGCCTGTGTTTGTGCCTTGCTAGCTATGACGCCTATCCTCTCTTTCAGGCTACTCTATGTTACATTCTCCCCTCACACATAGATTTACCAAGCACAGGCTACTATGGTCAGAATTGCTTGTCAAGAGGTTTTTTTGCATGGAATACTTGCAACAAAAATGGGGTGGTAAGGCCATAAGACCCCACCACCCCTTCCCTAGACAGTCTCCTAGACAGGAGCGTCCGACTAATCCTAGCACTATTTGCCGGTCGAACCAAAACCTTTCTCGGCCCGCTCAGTAGAGGTCAGGTCGTCCACCAGCACGACGGCTCCCGCCGTCTCCGGCCTGATGGGAATTAGCTGGGCGATTTTGTCCCCAGCCTTGATGTTTGACCCCATTGGAAGATACCGAAGCAGAGTTAGAATCACCTTTACTTCGCCTCGGTACCCCGCATCAATCACGCCGCCGCTGACGATGATGCCCTTGGCCGCCATCGAGGAGCGGTCTCTAATCAAGAAACCGTGCCCGCTCATTTCAACGGCAACGCCGGTTGAGACTAGCGTTGGAACGCCGATGTTCAACGAAGCATCCTCGGCGGCAAACAGGTCGTATCCGAGGTCTTGCCCCGGATGGGCACACACCGGGGCGTGTGCTCCGCTTTTCAACAACTTCACCTTCAACTCATTTTGTCCAGCAGTCTGCAATATGTCCCTCGGTGGTCATGCGAATTGACTTCACAAACTCCGCGCCCGCCCGCTCCATGCAGTCGGCCACGGCAGCAAAGCACTCCTCTACAACCTCGTCCTTCGACTCAACCACGAACTCGTCATGTACGAAGTTCACCATCTTGGCGTCGTACACAGGCTCAATCAAGTGCCAAGCATAGGGTTTTCCATCGGGGTCAAACCCGCAGCCCATCGCCAACTTCGCAATATCCGCGTTCGTGCCCTGAATCGGCGTGTTCTTTCCTTCTCGCTGAATACCGCCCCACATCATAGCAAGCGCGCTGTTGATGTGGTCTGTGGTCAGGTCTTCCGGCCTGCGTCCCTGTTTTTTCAGCCGCTCTATGGCGCGCACCTTGGCCTGCTCCCAGCTAGGCTTCTGAAACTTGCGACGACGGCCCGACATGGTGCGTGCCTCAAGCATCGCCATCGCAGAGCGCCCGGAGTTCTCAAGGTACAGCGTCACCACGACGAACTGTCCCTTGTAGGTCTCCATCAAGTGCTTCGCTTCATCCTTCGAGATTCCCAGTTCCTCGGCCAGCTTCTTGTACTCCATCCCATAAGCAAGTCCAAAGTTGATGGCCTTGATTCGGTCGCGCAGCTTTTTGTGCCCCTTGCAGGAGCACTTTGCGTGCTTCTCATAGTAGGCGCAACCGGCCTCTGCTGCGTTCTTCCACTCGTCTCGGAACAGAATTTCTGCGCCGACTGAGTGAACGTCCCAGTCATTCTTGAACGCCTCAATCCACACCGGCTCTTGGCTCAACTCGGCAAGGATGCGAAGCTCACAACCGTTGAAGTCGAGCGTAATAATCTTATAGCCGGGCGGCGCAACGAAGCAGCCGCGCCAATCCGCCCCGCGCAGAATGTTCTGCACATTCGGGTCTTCTGAGCTTGTTCGACCCGTGTCCGCGCCAAGCTGCTTGAACCGAGAATGAACGCGGCCAGTAATCGGGTTCACGTACTTGGCCAAGAACTTTTCGCCGTAGGTAGAGAGAACCTTTGACGTTTCTCGGTAATCTCTGAGCGCGTCAATGATTGGGTTTCCCGCGAGTTTCTTCAGAGAGCGGTCGTTGGTATCTCGGAGCTTTTTCTCCCCAAACCCCGCTTTACGAAGCGCAGCTAGAAGTTGTGGGTTCGACCCGTAGTTAAGAGCGGCCTCTCCCTCGAAGGTCTCCGAAAGCTCCTGCCACGTTTTGACTTCTTTACGTGCAGCATAGAAGGCAACACGCGCAGCGGCGCGAGCCGCACGGTCTTTTGTGTTACGCCACTCAGCCTCAAGCTGCGCCAAGTCATGTTTCGGCTCAACCTTGGCACCAACCACCGGCAAGAAATGCTTGTCCAGCGCCCGCACGTTCTCCGCGTGCTCGGCCTTGGTCGCGTTGACCAACGACATCCACTTCTCTTGGTCAATCAGCAGACCGTTGATGTGCATGTCGCAAAACGCGGGTATGGCGTCGTTCTCAATTTTCAGTACGCGCTCTAGGCCGTCCGCACGCAACACCTTCCTCTGCAAAGAACGAATCGCAAACGGCAGCCGAACGTCGAGCGCCGCGTACTCCACCTGCGCCTGCGTCAGAGGCCCGTCAAAACCAAAACCGGTCTGCTCCGACTTGTCCACGCACCGCTGCAAGTACCGGCGCACAAGGTCGTCCAAACCCCAGAAGTCTTTCGCGTAGTATGGAACAGCCCCCAGATGAATAATTCTCTCAGCCAGCAGCGTGTCATACAAATTCCACGGGCGCAGGCCCAAGCACCACTTGGCTGTGGTGTAGTCAAACTCAAGGTTGTGTCCCAGCTTCAACCACGTGTTCGATTCAAGCGCCGGTCGAAGCGTGTCAATCAGTTGACGCATCAACCCGCTCTGAGGAAGTTTTGTGCCAAACTCACCCTGCACAGTGTGCAGCGCCTCTTTGTCCCACCCACAGAGGGCAAGCAGGTCAATCACGTACTGCTCTTCCCGATTTCCTACCTGAATGGTTCGAGCCCTGCGGTCGAGGAAAAAGTCAACGACATTGGTCTCAACGTCAAAGCCAAACTCAGTTGCCCTTTGAAAAAAGGCTGTAACCATTTGCAGACCCTCTGCGTCAACCACCAAATGCGGATTCAGTGGTGGATTGAGTTCGCCGGGTATGACTGACGGGTAGCGAATGTCGGTATCCATACAGAACTATCATACAACACTTTCAGTCGTAACACAAGTGTTTTTGTGTCTTGCTTTGCAACTCAATGTGTGTTATGATAGTTGCATGAAACTTGGCAAGTGGCCTTGCAAGGTAAAGTACAATCGCGGAACAACACCGTGCCGCAACTGTCAGATGGGCGTGCATACCCATTGTCGGCCACGACTGGACGGAGAGCTTTGCTCTTGTTCCTGTCCCAACGCGATTGAACTTCGTGACGAATACGCGCTGGAACTCGAACTAAGCAAAGAACGTAACGTCACTCCACCCTCTCCCAGAATGGTCAACATTTCACTCAAACATCTGCGAGACAAAAAAAAGTGTTGCATTGAGACTGAAAGTGTGTTATAATTCAAACCGTCTCCGGCGCGGTTTGAGGGAAGGTGTTAGACAGTGAGAGAGGCAAGGTACAAGACAAGGAGAGAGGCGAGTTCACAGGGTTGTGCTTGTAGCCTTGTAACACACTGAAAAAGAAGGACTACCTATGAGAGACTTCAATAACATTAGGAAGTGGTTGACACCAATCCTGAAGAGGAAAGGTATCTCCATAGAAGAGACCGCAAGAGCCGCAGGTCTTTCCAGAGCAACAATTTACCACTGGATGTCAGACAAGCACAGACCATCGGGGCAGCAAATGGCCGCGCTATGCCGAGTCCTCGGTGTGTCGTTTCTTGAGGGGGTTATCCAGTACTCCCCCAGGAAAGCAGGAAGGCCAAGAGGACTTGGGTCTGTTCGGGGAGTAACACATCGCACAAGAAAGTCATGCTAAGAAGCTGAACGACACTCATCCACAGTTCGTACTGCGACAAGGCGCGAATGGTTAAGCAGTCGCAGGACATAGGGCACAGGTCGCAGAAACCGTGTCCGCAAGTGACGCAGAGGTTCAAGTCCAGCAGGTGTGTCATCCTCTTGCAGAAAAAGCAAGGCTCTACCGTGTTTTGCATGGCTGGGGGCTTTCGGTAACTTTCCATCTCCTTTCTTAGATTCAGCCGGACATTGGGGGTTGGTTTTATGCTAAATGGGCAGAAATGTCAACCCTTTTGTTTGAATGTGGGACAAATTGAAGTGCCTGTTATCCTATGTGTTTTGTTGTATTTAACATGAAACCCCTAGACACCAATCGCTTGCAAAATACCGAAAGTGTGCTATACTGTTGTCAGAATAGAAGAAGACTCGAAGGTTGCTGGTTCCTTGTTGTTTCCCTATCAGGTTGCAGCCACGCTCCCGCACACTGTGCGCTGCAAATGAGTGTCTTCCTCGACACAAATGTAAACCGGGCACTGCCCTAACCTTCCTAGCAGTGCCCGGTCGGAAAATTCGTTGCACCCGTAGCTCAGGAAGAGCAGTCGCCCAAATGAGGCGGTCGTCCGCAAGGTTGAGACTCCTTGTCGGGTGCGCCCTTTGAAAGTGGGCTGGTAGTTGCCGTCGCAAACAAGCGAGGCGCGACCCACTGGACGCCGAAGAGAAGACCAGATACGAGGCGTTCCTCTTGTTTTGGCCGAAGAGATGACGAACGAGGTTGCTACCCGTTCTGGGCCATGTGTCAAGGCTCGCAAGAGCCTACTGAGATGACCACCAGCCGGAAACTGTTGGTTGTCCTGCACGTCCACACAACTTGTCTGTACGCAGTCCTAGGCTGCAAGGGTGGTCGGGCAGAAAAAACGAAGTGATGGTAATGACAAGGCGTTACCGGACGCTTACCGTCACCAATGGATGATTCGCCCGCTGGGGGCCGTTCCTCTGGCGGGCTTTGTTTTTTCCGGGCGAGGACTTTCATGTATGGCTCTGACTAGAGCGAATCAGTTGCTCACCAAGGCGAAGGGCGGCGAGAAGTTGACCGCTGCCGAGCGTCGCCACGTGATTCAGTTTCTCCAAGCGACGCAGCCCGAACTGAACAACACAGACCTGTCCGAACTGTTCCAAGTTTCGACCCGGCAAATTCGGTTCGACAAGGAACTGATGCGTCAGGAGAGGGCCAGAGTTCTCAAAGACGAACTCTCCAAGGACGTTGCGCTCGTCATCGCAGATATTGCGATGGACTTTGAGCGCCAAGTCAACGACATCGAGAAGAGCAAGGCTAAGTGCAAGCTGGGCACCAAACAGTTTGTTGACCACTGCAAGGCGGGATTCGATATGCGCCTTCGCATGGTTGAGACTTTTCAGAACATGGGATTCATTCCCAAACACCTCGGTCAGATGGCTGTAACCAAGTTTGAGTACAAGGCGACGGTTACGCAAGACGGGGCCGTCAGCACCCGCTCTGTCGAGATGTTCGACAAGGAAAACGTAGCAGAGGCGCTCGACGCAGAGTTTGAGGACATCCCGACACCTGCTCTCCCGCCTGTAGCAGGGGAAACCGATGGCGAGAACGTGCCGAAAGTGTCTGACGGAGAAGGGTCTGACAGAATTTCGGCTGAGAACAGACAGTCGGAAGTCCTCGATTCGACGCATGATTTGCCTGAGTTGCGAGAAGCTGAATAAGCAGGCCAACTACCAAACTAATCGTCAGCTAAGAATTGCTCAGGCTAAGAGCAACTATCTCGCAAATCGAGATTCAAGACTTGAGTACCTGCGTCAATACAGGCGAGAGAACAGTGCGCGTTTAGCTGCCCTTGACCGTGCAAAGCACGCTGCAAATCCAGAGGTAAAGAGAAAGTTGGCGCGTGAGTGGGCCAAGAATAATCCAGAGGCGCACAACGCAGCAGGGCACGTTAGGCGAGCACGGTTGAAGGCTGGTGGTCGTTACACTGTAGAGGAGTGGTGCTCGTTGAAGGAGTACTACGACTACCGTTGTTTATGTTGTGGACGCCCTGAGCCAGAGATTCGACTTGTTCCAGACCATGTAATTCCCATAAGCAAAGGTGGGCCGAACACTATAGGCAACATTCAACCACTTTGCTCAATGTGCAACGGTAAGAAGTTTGTACGTTGTACGGACTATTGAGAGAGGTATGCCCAGAACTTCTGCCCCACAGCCGCCTAATATGCGGCCTTCCAAGCTGATTACCGAGTCGGCCAAAATCGTACCCGTCAGCTTGGGACTTCCACCGGCGCACCCGAAGCAGTATGAGCTAATCAACGCTTTTGAGCTTCATAAGTGCCGCTTTGTTGTGGGAGCGTGTGGCACGAAGTTCGGTTGACAAAACTTGGGGCTGTTCCACACGCATCATCCAAGAGGCGTGGAATAACAAAGACTCGCTGAACTGGTGGGTTGCTCCTACCTACGCGCAGGCGAAGATGGCGTACAACACCATCAAGCGCCTGTTGCCGAAAGAATTTTACCACGAACAAAAAGCAGACCTGCGAATAGTCATCCTAGAACCGGATGGCTCAGAGCGTAGCTCTATCGAGTTCAAGTCGGGTGACAACTCTGACGGCCTGCGCGGATTCGGCGTCAACTTTGTCGTAATGGACGAAGCGGCGCGGCAGCCTTACGAGTCGTTTGTGTCGGTGTGGACAACCCTGACGCAGACGATGGGCCGGGCCATTTTCATCTCGACACCCAAAGGACGCGGCTGGTTCTACGACGTGTACCAGCGCGGCGAACTGCTACGGGCCGAGTTCCCTGAGTGGTATTCGATTCGGATGCCGACGTGGTTGAACCCACACGTGCAGGTCGAATCCATCCGGCAGATGAAGAAGAACCTGCCGGAAGATGTGTTCCGTCAGGAAGTCGCTGCACAGTTTTTGCTTGATTCCGCTGGCGTGTTTCGCGGCATCAAGGATTGCATCAAAGGCGTACTCGAAGAGCCGCAGCCCGGACATCAGTATGTCATGGGCGTTGACCTTGCGCGTTTGCGCGACTTTTCCGTGATTACGGTCATGGACAGACAGCGCCGACACCTTGTGTACTTTGACCGCTTCAATCAGCTTGACTGGACGGTGCAGTATCACAAAATCATTGAGTGCGCTAAGAAGTACAACGCCTTGGTGATGATGGACTCCACCGGCATTGGCGACCCCATCGTTGAGACGATTCGGAACGCTGGTGTTCGTGTTGAGCCGTACAAGATTGGCGGTTCAGCAGCAAAGCAGCAGCTTATTGAGAAGCTGCGCGTTGGTATCGAGAAGCAGCGTCTTTCGATGCCCAACATTCCCATACTGATTCGTGAGCTTGAGAACTTCGAGTACAGCATCACGGACAGCGGTGTTATTCGTTACGAAGCGCCGGATGGGTTCCACGACGATACTGTGATTTCGCTTGCCTTGGCTAACTGGGGCGCGGACACAGAGCCGTGGGTGTACAGGTTCAAAAACGTCAGAGGCATCTGACACCCCGCACACTGTGCGGTCGGCCATACCCGGCCAAATCAAAATGCGAGTCAGGCAATCCAATGCCGTTCGCTGTGTGATTCAGAATGGCAGCTACACTTTCTGTTCGTGTTCAGACTGGTTCCAGCCCCGGCAGTGAGTCGGGGGCTGTGACTGGTATTGACATGATTAGCGCCGACAACGCGCTGAACACTCTTGTCAATCGAACCAACAACCCCATCACGGTGCCCGCCAGCGGCAGCGTGTACAGCTACGAAAAGTGGCTGAAGCTGAAGATTGATGGCGTACCCGCCAACTCAGTCAGCAACTTCAAAGCATGGTCGGCTCAGGGCGGCGCGGGTGGTGTGGCCACAGGCGTGACCCTGAATGGTGAGGGCGGTGTAACGTCCTACACCACGCCGGTCAACACGCAGCGTGGCACCGCTTCTGCGTTGCCGACTACTCAGGGTTCTGCTTTGCAGTGGGATTCTGCGTCGTATTCGGCGCTGAACGCTGTGACCAAGTATCTTGTGCTGCAACTCAAGGTTGACAGCACGGCTGCGCCGGGGAACATCCCGCAGGTGACAGTCAACTACAGTTACGACGAACTGTAGAGCTTTTGGGGAGAGGTGGTGACGCCTCTCCCTTTCTTTTTGTGAGGCGGCTTTGAGGAAGATTCTGTACGACGCGGTTGTTTCCTACAAGAACAGAACCGAGTCTCGCATCAACCTAGAGAACGACAAAGGTTGGATGGGGTCTGTTGATTGGTCTGACGCGACAATGTTCACGCTCAACCCGATTGACGGCGCGAATCTCCCAGTGGTTAGCGTGTGTCTCGATGGCGACGCTCCCCGTCGAGTAGTGTTTTTCTCGCGTGTTCTTGGCCGCATGATGAACGACGGCAGCGAATTGGTTTTGAAGGAATTGGCCCGCTTGTACTGCGTTGGTTGGCAGTCCACGATTGAGGGCAAGAACGTGAAGTGTTTGAACTGGATTTATCCAACCGGCGCGGTGATATGCGCCGATGAGCCGCCGTTCGTGAATGAACTGATTGAGGCTCAGGTTAAGGCGCTCGAAGCGTCACAGGTAGGTGGGTGAGCATGGCTTTTACGGCAATTAAATCCGGCATTTGGTATCCACGTCCGTTTGAACAACTGAACGCTAGCGGAAACAACACGTCCATCCCTTTGACCGACTTGGCCATGACTGCTTCGGGCCACAAGGTTGCTTGGATAGTTCGCATCCCGAAGACTGGAACACTCGGAAAGTTTTCCTTCCGGGCGCAGGTAACGACCGGGGCGGACATCAAGGTCAGTTTTCAGGATGTGGACGCGGCTAACGGTGTGCCGGACGGTACGATTGACCAGTACCGTGTGATTGCTTCTGGCAGCATTGGCTCAACGCCCAAGACAGGACTCATCACCAGCGACGGGACTGATGGCGGCACCAAGCGCAGCGTTGCGCGTGGTGACTTGATGGCCATTGTTGTTGAGTGGAATTCTTCAGCGGGCAGCGTCGCGGCGCGTGGCTGGACATCGTTTAACCGCTCGTCAATGGTGGGCGGGTGCTACAACGCCACCTATAACGGTACCGCGTGGAGTAAATCTGCCAACGTGGTTCCGATTGGTGCGTTGGAATATGACGACGGGTCTTACGCTCTAATTCCAGACTTGCTCACCGCACAGGCGATGAACAGTCCGTCGTACGGCTCTGGGGCTTCTCCGAACGAATACGGTTTGAAGTTCACTCCGCCGGTTAATTGCAAAGTCGCCGGGTTTTGGGTGAGCGCAAACATAGCTGGTGACGCCACGGTCACTCTGTACGACGCTAACACGACTGCACTGGCGACCAAAGTTCTTGACAAGGACATAACACCGCACGGAGCTTCTGCGGGAAGCTACTTTGTGTTCTTTGACTCCGATGTACAACTCACGGCTGGCTCTGTTTACCGACTCGCGTTGAAGCCGAACACCACCACAGCAATCACTCTACAGCGGTGGAACTTGCTTACCGGAACAAGCGACCAGTATCCCGGTGGTTCGGCTTTGACGGATACTAGACGCACTGGTTCAGGGGCGTGGACGGATGATGTTGACATTCGGCCCTTCATGGGGTTCTACATCAGCGAGATTGAGGGCAGTACCGCCCAAGTCACCCAAGAAGGCGTGATTAACAGGGGTATCAACTGATGATGATTTTTAAGCAAAGTGAAGGAACATCGGCGCGTCGGCGCATCCTTCTGTACTTGGTGGATAGCACAGACAACCTTACCCCGAAAACGGGCGTTACGGTGGCCGCTGGCGACATCAAAATTTCAAAGAACGGGGCGGCGGAAGGAAACCACGCGGGCACGTTTACGGAAGTTGGCAACGGCGTGTACTACTACGAGTTCACGGCCAGCGAGCTTGACACGCTTGGGTATGTCAGCTTCCGCCTCGCCAAGTCAGGCGTCCGCACGTTCGTGAAAGAGTCACAGGTTGTTGCGATTGACCTGAACGACGCGGCCAGCCTTGGGCTGGCGTTCTCCGAGCTTTCACAGGGCGCGCCGTCCGCCAATCCGACGTTGGCACAGGCCATCATGCTGCTGTACATGGCTCTGCGAAACCGTGCTCAGAGCACATCAACCGAGCAGCGAATTATGAACGACGTGGGCACTGTCATCTGCAAGGCGACCCTTAGCGATGACGGCACCACGTTCCAGAAAGACGAGTTCGTTTCGGGGCCGTAAGAAATGGCGATTGACACTCAAAACAAGAGACGCTCGGTTTTGGCGGAAGGCGTTCTGCCGCTGGTGGTTTTGCCCGGCCCAGACGCCTTCATCAGCGCGTTTGACCGTCGCCACGCCGCAGGTCTGTATAGTTTTGAGCCGAACCTAGCGGGCGAGAACATTCGCCGGTCTGTGCTAGGTTCGTTGTTTCCGGGCGGGGTTGTTTTCCCTGTACCGGATTCTAGCATCATCTCGCTTGACTGGCGTCATGCGAACTACCTTTATCGTCGAAGCACCGGGCTTCCGCCCACCAACAACCTGTTCACCACCAACGCGGTTCTGAAGAAGACCTTTCTGCCCACAATGAGCGCCGACGCGGTACTGAAGGCGCTTCGGCAGGCGGCAATCACCGCAGACGCGGTGTTGCAGTCAATTTCGGGCGGCAGCGGTGGTGGGGCATGGCCCAAGTTTGGACTGTACAACGACACCAATGTGTACATTCCACTGAGCTACTCGACCACGCAGCCCAGTCATGCGGCTAGCAGCATTACAAACATCGCCCGCGTTAGCGGGGTGGTGGCGGTCACGACCTCTTCCGCGCACGGCTTGGTTGCCGGTGAATGGGTAGAGGTCAGTGGTGTGCCGACACAGAGCTTGAACTTGCAGACGATGACTGTCGTGCAGGGCGCACGCACGTCCGGCATCGCACGCCTGCAAACCAGTGCTCCCCACAATATGTACATCGGGGCGTTGGTCAATGTTGAAACGCTGTCAAGTCCGCTCACTAATAATGGTTGGTTTGTGGGGCCGTGGATTGTCACGGCAATTCCAAGCAGCACCGAGTTTGAGTATGCACAGCCGGGCTACGCGGCTACCGCGTCTGCGGCAACGAACGGGCTGGTGCGTTTTTCGGTCAAGGTGAAGAACGTACTTTCACCAACGCAGTTTACTTACGACCACCCCGGCCCCGACGCCTCGGACGTGTCCGGCACGGTTAGCCCCGTGAAGATGCTACAGCCAGCGCAGGGCGATACGTACACTGACCCCACGTTTGGCTCGGTGATAAAGAAGCTGTTCACACGGGCTAATGAGCCGAACAAATCCGGGGGCGCACAGGTCAGACACTATTACTCGACCATCAGCACGGTGAACTCTGACGGCACTCTGGGCCTTTTGTACGGGACGACTGGCGGCGCGTTTATCGTGAGCATGGGCACGACTCAGGTCGTCCGCCTACTTTCTCCCGCGTCCGGGCAGGCGAACCAGCACCGTTGGAGTCACACAGACCCCGGAGTGCTCTACTACCGCACCGGCGCGCAGTTGAGAAAGTTTACCGATGTTCGCACGGGAACGGCGAACTCGCTTCTTCGTGACTTTTCACCCACGTACACCACGGTTGAGATAGGTGGGCCGGGCACGGCGGCGGAAGGGGAACTCTCCCCTGACGGCGATGTGGTGCCGCTCATTCTCACGAAGCAGGGCGGCGGGCGTGTGTTGGCGTCGTACCGTATTTCGACAGACGCCATAATCGCGCAGGTTGACGTTTCTGAGTTCTTGGGCGGTCTGGACAACATCCACGTGTTCAACGATGGAAGCGTCCACGTCAACTGGCAGCAGAACGGCTGCAACCTCGAAACCACTGCCAACGGCGGCGCTGTCCGCGTTGGCAGCACGGTTACGATTAAGGTTGCGCCTAATACACCGGCGCAGCTACCTATCTCTTCCATCACACGCGCCGGTAACGTGGTAACGGTAAACGTAAACGGCTTTGACCACAGATTTCGTGTGGGAAGTTGGGTGCGAATCGGCGGCGTGACTGACACGTCCTTCAACGGGGACTTTCAGGTCACAGCAAACACCGGGTCACGGCAGTTCCAGTTTTCTCAGACTGGGGCCGATGCGAGCAGCAGCGGCGGTACAGCCAACGGGCATGGGTACCAAGTGGGCGACAAAGTTCGAGTGTTTCGCGTCTCGAACAGTGAGTTCAACGGCCTTTACACCGTACTGTCTGTGCCTGACCCGATGTCGTTCACGTACACATCTCCTAACAGCGGGTCGCTGACTGGGGGCATCAACATAAGCTCGGCCACGGGCGGCAAGTATCAGGGCATGACCTACTGGAAAGCGGTAGGTGGTGCGCTGGTGTTTGACCAGTGCTTCGAGGCGTATTCCGGGCACGCGGACACTGGACATTTGTCAAATGGGAAACCCATTTGCGTCTTGTCCATGAACTCGAACAACTCTGTCAACAACGCGATTGGCAACACCAGAATCTACTGTGACTCGGCAGATTGGCCCGCAAACGGGAACAGCGACAATGGAGCGAAGCTGCTTCTGCTGGATAGGCGGGGCGTGTTCGGTTCAACAAACCATGTCTGTGTTCGTGGACAATGGGTTTTGTCGTCGCTCACCCAAGTTGCGCCGTCATCGTTTGAGTCGGTGCTGGGAAGCTCATGGCCGTCTAGTTGGACGCTGCCTTACTTCAGCGAGTTGATTCTAACGTCGCTAGACGGGCTATCCACCTACCGGCTGTGCCATACGCGAGGTCGTGTTGACCCTTCCTCGTACTGGAAGGCACCGCGAGCGAACCTGTCTGTTGGGCGGCATTGGGTGGTGTTTGCGTCCGACTTTGCAGACAACACGCTGCTTGATTCGTCCGATGTTTGGGCAATTAACTTGGGCGACCCCAACGCCATACCCAGTATCTTGCTGGATTCCGCGTTGAAGAAGAATCTGTCCGGGTCGTTTGTAACGGACGCACACTTGGTCACTGGGCAGCAGAACCTTGCGTTTACTTTGAACGCGGTCTTGCAACACGCGGACATCTTAAACCAGTTCACTCTTGATTCAGTACTCAAGGCGTCTTTGATTGCTTCTTTCTTCGCAGACGGGGTGCTGAGTAAAGTGGCACTTGCGTCTTTCCTTGCCGAGTCGGTTTTGAAAAAGAACTTGACTGGCAATTTTCGGCTAGACGCGGCGCTGTTTGCACAAAAGACCGGACTGTTCTCCGTGGACGCCTCGCTTGCAACACAAAAGGCGGCGGCGTTCATCGTGGACGCGGCTCTGGCGGCTGGCGTGACCGGCTCGTTCAGCGTGAACGCTCGCCTGTACAATGGCCCGTCTTCTCTACTGGTTTCCTCTGTTGAGACCATGAACAAACTGCGCGTGCAAACCATTAGCACGCTGTAACTGAGGCTGCTTGTTGTACACCGCACAGTGTGCAGCAAGCAGCCTGTCTTTTTCCCTTGGAGCGCGCATGGCTGTTCCCAGAAAACTTGTGCTGTACGTGAAGAATGACCAGATGTTGTCGTTGGACGGCCTGACGGACTCCGACACAGGGTCATACGTCAACGCCGCCGTTGTCACCGCCACGCTGTACAAGCGTGACGGGTCAATCGTGCCAGAGATAAACGGTCTGGTTCTGGACTACGTGGTCGGGTCTAACGGTAAGTACGCGGGGCAGGTCAACGACACGTTTTCCCCGACAGCGGGCGGCGGGTACACCCTGCACATTGACGCCGTGTTTGGCGCAACCAAGCTGCACATTGAAATTCCGGTTGAAGTAAAGGTGAGAAAGTCCTGATGAAAGACTTCTCCATCGTTATCGCGCATCGTGGCTCGCCAATGGGGTTGTGGTTGACCATTCAGGCCAGCGAGATGCAGCTTCAACAGACGGACATTACGCGAGAGTACATCGTTGTTTCAAATGGTATGCCGGAGAGCGGCGATACCGCCAACCACATGAAGTCCTTGGAGCGCGGCGGACTGCTGGCGCACTACAGCCATCGTGACGACGCCATGTCCCCACCCTCGGCAAGAAACTTTGGTGTGAAGTACGCAACAGGAAAGTACTTGTGCTTCTTCGACAACCACTGTTTGCCTCTGGAAAACTACTTTGCGCGGGCCAAGGCGGACTTCGAGCACTTCGGCATGGATGCGCTGCACAGCGCGCACAAGTATGATGCGTGGGACACCACACGGTATCACTACACGCTGAAGCTCAATCGTAACTTCTGGGCGAACGAGACGCAAGAGCCACAACACAATCTGAAGCCCTATCCGATTGCGATGGGCGGTCACGGCGGGTTTTTTGTGAAGGCGGACACGTTCCGCGAAGTGGGCGGTTACTGGGACGGCTTTCAAGGCTACGCGGGGGAAGAGCCGTACTTCGACTTGAAGCTAGCGTTGCTAGACAAGCAAAACTACATTGACCCCCGCATAGTACACATTCACTACGTGGGTGAGCGTGGCTACGCTCGCCACTACTCTGACGACTTCTGCCGAAACATGATGATGTCCGCAAACATCATCGGGGGTGAGAAGTGGCTCTACAAGGTGTTTGAGAGCCTGAGCCAGAGTACGCGGGTAGGTTCGTCCCAAACACCGATGTACGACTTGCTCATACAGGCAGAGGAGCGAAGCCGTGCCCGTGCCGCGTGGCTGGCTAGCATCAGAAAACGAACGCTCGATGAGCAGCTTGAGTACTTTGTGCAGAAGCAGATTGCACACTGAGGTTTGAAGGTATGGCGACGATGGACAAAACGGTTGTCAAGGAGAAGCTCGAAGCTCTTCGCAGCACCCACACGCTTTACCAGAAGTACTCCGGGATGTGGAACCTTTGCCTCAGTGCGTATGAGGGCGGCGCTGACTTCGCCAACACGGACAACATTTTTCAGCACGCCCGTGAGAACAAGGAAGACTTTAACGACCGGGCAAAGCGCCTGCACTACCTGAACTACTGTGAGCAGTTGGTGGACTTCTTCACCAACTTCATTTTTTCTGAACCGATTGACAGAAACTCCGGCACGTCAGAGCAGGAGTTCTACAACAAGTTTTGCTCCGACGTGGACAAGATGGGCAGCAGCGTTAGCGATTACATGAAAAGGGTCTGCGAAGAAGTGCAGATTTTTGGCATGTGTTACACGCTAGTGGACGCGCCCCCAGCGCCAACAGGTGTTGAAGTTGTCACACGGCAAACAGAGCAGGAGCAGGGGATTCGTCCCTACTGGGTGCTCCTACGTCCAGATGAGATTTTGGACTGGGTAGTAGATGAGTTCGACGCCTTCTTGTACGCCAAGCGTCGCCAGTATGTCAACACGATTGGCGCGGACAATGCGGTTCGCGTCTTGGAAAGATTTACAGAGTTCTACGCTGACCGTATTTTGGTCACGGACGTGGACATTACCGACGACAAGTCGCCGGTGATTATCACTCCACGCGAATACAACAACGCTCTCGGAAAAGTTCCGATTTACGTCCACAGGTTCAAGCGCAGCAAACGCTACCCGTTCATGGGGAACAGCTTTCTGCGGGACTTCGCGTACAACAACCGCGAAATAATGAACCTGACCAGCCTGTTGCAAGAGTTCTTGTACAGGCAGTGCTTCAACCTTCTGGCTAAGGAAGTTGAGTCGGGCATCCCACTTACTTCCCAAGAAGAGGGAACCTTTGGCACCTCGAATGTTTTGGAAGTGCCGAAGGGTGCCCAAATGCCGAAGTATATTTCTCCGCCCGCCGACCCTGCGAAGTTCTTGCAAGAGGAGCGGCAACTGATTAAGCGCGAGATGTACGAACGCGCTTCACAGAGCGCCATGCAAGAGCTTTTCAATGGCGAGGGCGCTAGTGGCTTTAGTCAGGCGCAGTCCTTCTCGAAGACCATTCCGTTCATTTCAAGCCGCGCAGACAACTTGGAACGGGATGAGAACGCGCTCATGGCCCTGACGTTTGCTCGTCTGGGCAAGGAGTGGAAGGGTCGTGTCAAGTACAAAGACCGCTACGAACTGACCAACCTTACCGACGCTCTGACGCAGTTCCTCACGATTACACGTGACTTGGGGCTGCCGTCTGAGACGTTTGACAAGACGCAGTTGAAACGCTTCGTTCGAGAGTACGACGGGAAGTTGCCGCAAGAAACTCTAGCGAAGATTGAGAAAGAAATTGACGCGATGGATTACGAAACGTGGAAGCGGGTTCAAGAGACCGCCCTCGTTGGTAAGCCAAAGTCAGAAGGCATTTCGCCCGGAGAGCAGCAGAAGCCAAAGTCCACAGGGACAATGGCTGAGGTGCAGGCTGAGGCCAGAGCGCAGAACACGTCCGCCACGAAGAAGTTGAAGAACAAGTAAGGCGGTGCGGCACCCTGCCCCGGCGAACGGGGGAAGAGCTTCCGTGGCCTAAAGCCCCAAACGGTAAAAGCTCCCCCGAAAATACGCAAGCACGGCTAGAAAGAAGTTGAAGTTGCATAAGCAGCTTGACAACTGTGTTTTACAACAGGACAGGCTTCGTAGCGTTTCGCGTCGCAAGCCCAAGTCCAAGGCGGAGACGACGGTTCGGATTCGACAGAAAGTGCAGGTCGAAGTCAGCCTCAGCAAAGCCTTTCAGAACGGGAGAAGCAAAGATGTCGTTTAAGACGGACAACGCAGGCGCGAACGCAAAGCGCGGTAACGCCCTGCGCCTTGGTGCTAACACCAAGGGAACTGGTTCCAAAAGCAAGCCTGCGGCGATGGCTCTAAAGGGTCGTGGCCGTAAGCTCGCTGCAAGCGCAAACCCGGATGGCCGGGCCAATCGGCCCTAAACCAACGGAGTCAGAGTTTGACCAACGACCAGCGAGCTAGCCCGGCGCTGGTCTAAATTTTGGGCGCAAAGGATTCACACATGGCTACTGATGCCGACAAAAATCAGGCGAGCGAAAAGAACGACGAACAGAAGAAAGTAGTTTTCAGCGAAGAGCAGCAGGCGAAAGTCAACGAACTGATTCAGGATGCGATGGGCCGCGCCGGGCGTGAGGCGAGGGAACGGGCTGCCGCGCTTGAACAAAACGTGGCGACTTTGACCAGCAAGCTCACGGCGGCTGAGGAAGCGTTGAAAAACGCCAGCACCAAGACTGAAAAGTCCAACGCCAAAGCTGACGTGGATGCTCTGAGCGCGCAGATTGAAGAGATGAAGCGTGCCGGACAGACCACCGCGCAGGAGCTTGAAGCTCTGCGTGCCAAGGAGAAGGCGCTGCTACAGGAAGCAGCGGCGGCTCGAAACGAAACTCTTTCGGTTCGTAAGCAGGTCGCAATTCAGTCCGCAGCCGGTAAGGTCAACTTCGTTGATGTGAGCATTGTGGCGAAGCTGACCGAGGACAGTATCAAGTGGGACGAGGCGAAGAAGACCTTTATCGTGGTGAACGAGCAAGGTCAACCTCGTCTGAACGCGTCGTTCGACCCGATGTCCCTTGAGGAGTTCTACACCGATTTTGCTGCGAAGAACCCGTACCTTGTGCGTGGTGACGTTAAGCCGGGAGTTGGCTCTAGCCAAAACAAGCGGTTTGACGTTTCTGGCAACGGCAAGTTTACGGTGACGGATGTGTTTGGGCCTAAATCCGACTCGAAAAAGGCCACGCAACTGATGAAGGACGACCCTGCCGAGTATCGCCGTCTGAAAACGATGGCGAAGGAGCAGGGCTTAATAGCCTGAAAAGGCTAGACAAGCAAGCTATGTGCTTGCGTTTGGAGAAAAGTTAGAGTATGGCTGAAACGAAGATTGCCGACATTATCAATCCCGAAGTGTTGGCCGACCAGATTTCTGCAAAGTTCCCTGACAAGCTGATTCTGGGTCAGACGAACCTTGTGGAAGTGGACTCGACGTTCCCGCTGGGTTCGCCGGGTACCAAGTTCAAGATTCCGTTCTGGAAGCGCATCGCTACCTTTACGGACATGGGTGAAGGCACGGCTCTGACGCCGAACAAGATTTCTACCGGCTCAGAGCACGCCACTGTGGTTCGTGGCGGCGCTGCGTTCGAGGTGCTGGACACCGCTTCGCTGGTTTCCAAGGCCGACCCGGTGGGCGAAGTGGCCGAGCAGATTTCTCGGCGCGCTGCGGAGTACATTGACGCGAAGCTGACGGCACAGCTTGACCTGACGCCGAACAGCTTCAATCAGGAAACCTCGCAGGTTGACTCCAAGACCACGCTGGTGCCCAACGCCATCGTGCAGGCGGTCATCAACACGCAGGGCGACAATCAGGGCGCTTTGCTGGGCGGCAACGGCGCGCTCATCATGCACTCCAAGGTGTATGGCGACCTGCTTCAGCTTGGCGTCATCCAGAACCAGTACCAGTCCGGCATGGACTTCCTCAAGTCGGGCGTGGTGCCTACCCTGCTGGGTATGCCCATCTTCCTGTCCGACGCGGTGACGATTGCCTCGTCTGCCGCGATTGCCTACAACACCTACGTTGTGGGTGCGGGTTCGCTGGCTCTGTTCTACCAGCGTCAGGTGATGGTCGAGTTCGACCGCGACATCCTGAAGAAGTCGGACATCATCAGCGCGGACGTGCATTTTGCGCCGCACCTGTTTGGGTACGACGACAACACGACTTCCGTGGTTGCCGAGCAGAACAAGAGCATCCACGTGGTCAAAATCAAGTCTCGCTAGTTGTTGCGAGGCTTTTGTTTTGTGGGGGCTGTCCTCGGATGGCCCCCATTGTTCTTTCTTTTGAGGGAGACAACTTTTGGGCGTTGCAACTCTTAGTCGTTACCATGAAAAATCTTCTCCGTCCAAAGTATCTGACGAGAAGCCGGTGAACGGGGTGCCGGATGGCAAGTTCACCAAGCGTCTTGCTCCCCCGGAGCAGCCCGGACGAAAGCAAAAGCCGGGAAAGTAAGGAGTCACCATGCCGACGATTAACTCTACCATCGGTGGAGAGTACGCGAACAGCTACCTTGACGTGAGTTTCGCGGACGATTACTTCTTGTCTCACTGGGATTCTATCAAGTCGGCGGCGTGGGACTTGCTGGACGATTCTCAGAAGCAGCAGCTTTTGATTCTCGCGTGCTCGGTGATTGAGACCGCACGGTTTACGAATCCTTCAAGCCGCGAGACACCGGGTCTGTACTACGATAGCAGCACCAATAAGGTGCTCTCGCTCGACCCGAAAACTGAGCCGGTACGCTACTACAGCTACCAAGCTCTTCAGTTCCCGCGCAACCTTGACCGCGACATGACAACCGGCGCGCTGTACATCCCTGAGAAGGTGAAGATGGCCCAGTGTGAACAGGCCATTTACCTTAACAGCTACGACCCCTCTGCGATGGCGAATCGTTTGCAGGGCGTTGTGCAAGACCGCGTGTCGCTCGGTAGTGGTCAGGTGACAGTTTCTCAGCAGTACGTGGCGGAAGGCAGTTCGTTTGCGCCACTGGCCTTGGAGTATGTCAGGCCGTTTTTGATTTCTAAGACGGCTAGACTTCGGAGAGCCTGATGTCCAGAGCGACAGCCGTTCGTACCCGCGTGGATGCAATTCTTCGACAGTTTGCGCCGCCTGACCGCAAGGCGTACAAACGCTTCGTCGCGGCCACTGGCGGAGATTCCTTGATTGGTCGGCCCGGCGCAACTACACGGACAGACACTTTGCTGAATCCCCAGCCGCTCTACATTCGACAGGGCGGTGGTGAGGCTGGCCGAGGCGGAGAGACTGTTGTGGCGGGCAACCGCGTTACCGTTGCTAAAGAACTCACCCTCATACTGTCGCCCACAGCTTTGAACGAGACTGAGCTTGCGGACAAAGCTCTTCAGGTTGTGCTGAAAGACGATGCTGGGGTAGAGGAAGTGTTTCGGGTGGTTGACTTTGAACCTTTTGGTTTCTCTCAGACCACCGTCATGTTTCAAGTTGTTCTGCGGAGTGCATCAAGATGAGGCACACCCGCGATAGTTTTTTGAGGTTCCTGAAAGACAACCTGCCGCCCACTGTGCCTGTGCACAATGTGCGGCTTGACCAGAGTGCTCCTGACTCTGACAAGTTGCAGATGAACGCGGTTAACGTCACTTTCCTAGACGTTAACCCATCGGTGCAGGTAGGATTCACGCAAGTGGAGATAGCGGTCATCCACGATGACGAGCTAACCGCGCTAGACTGGGTTAAGCAGGTGTTTCTGCTGCTGAGTGCCGCGTACTTCACGCCGAGGTACGACTACACAAACCCGAATGTGCCTGTCGCAACAGGCAGCAACATCTTCTGGGACACGGCCACTGACTTTCGTCAAGTGTTCGGCGGATTCTACGCAGATTACCGCTGCACACTTACGCTTCGTCATGTGGTCAGTTAACCACGTTCGATTTTTGGAGAAAAAAAGAGAATGCCTATTGTTACGAACGCCTACACCGGCCAGAAGCCGATGTCCGGCTCTGGCGTTACCGGCACGCAGTCTATTCGGTTCATCCCTGCGCCGCGTGTGTTCATCAAGACCACACCGGATTCTACCACAGCGGCAGTCGTGCCCAATACCAAGGGCAACGGCAGCCTCTCGTTGGCAGGCTGGACTGACCTCGGCATCGTGCTTGGCAACGCCAAGGTGACTTACGACAAGAAACTCAAGGAGATTCGCACGGGGCTGGACAACTACCTGCGTGCGGCCTACGCCGAGGAAAAGGGCGGCGTGATTGAGTTTTCGCTCGCACAGGTTGACGATGTGGCTATGGAGAAAATCTCCGGCCTCACCGCTTCCGTTGTGACCACCGGCTCTGTGTACACTTTCCATCTGGGTCAGGAAGACGTGACGCAGGTTGCCCTGCTTCTGGTCTGCCAGAACAAGCTGGACGGCAAGGAACTTCAGTTCTACAGCCCGCTGGTGTACATGAGCTTCAACCTTGAGGAAGACAGTGACGCTTTGGTCATGCGCTGCACGGCCATGCTTCCCTACTTCACGGTCAGCGGACAGTCCAACGAGGAAGTCCTCGCCATGACCCTCTTCCGCTAGAAAAAACAGGAGAAAGAGATACGGGGCCAGAACAGCTATGTACTGGCCCCTTTTTCCATTATGAGCACACTAAACACAGAAGTCACTGCTACACAGGTTCCTGAGATGGATTCCCCCACGCTGTCTCAAGAACAAATCATGGCTGCCGCAACCAACTCCCCAGCACTTAGTTCCGAACAGTTTCAGCTTGGCGACGCCATCTACAAGGTCGTGCATTTGCCTTACGACGACTACGTAGAGTTCATCGCCCACTTGCAGCCGTTCATGGACGCCCTCGCGGAGAAAATTGCGTCCAGCGCAGGTGTTTCTGTGCCCGGTCTGCATTTGACTGAACCTGTCAGTTCGTCGCTGCTGTTGAAGTTCTGTGGCAACAGCCTGCCGGAGCTTGTGCGAATCATCGTCAAGCAAACGCGGCCTGACATCACGGCGGAGCAGGTTAAGGAGCAGGGCAAAAACCCGTTCGTGCTTGCAGCCATCGTGTTGAAACAGGTTGCGTACAACGGAATGATTCGTGACTTCGCTTCTTTTTTCGCACAGATAGTTCCGCTTCTGAAGGGCGCGACCGAGAAGTAGAGGATAAGGGAAACCCTCTTATCCTGATTGACGGTCTCTGCCAAGCCTACGGGTGGTCGTTCTCGGACGCCATGCGTTTGACGGTTCCACAAATCATTATGTTGAACCACGCAGCGTTTGTGAACCAAAAGCGGAGCGAGGCGCGTGTTAAGACCCAGAAAGACGGGGAAGAGCGCGTGTCGTACAACGGTAAAGACCTTGGCGACCTGACGACTGATGAGTTGGCGGCGTATTTTGGCGGGGTTAGTACTGCGTAGGAGTTTGTTCCGATGCCCATGTTTACGTTTCGCCGCAAGGCGGTTCGTCAGTCGTTTATCACGCTGTTGCGTAAGCGTCAGGTAGAGTTTGCCCAACAGCAGAACATCATCGCGGCGCGCATCTTTGTTCCGCCAGAGATTAGCTGGTGGTACTTCCACGAGTTCGGCACCGCCGTTGGTGGCCGTTCGCGGAGAGTTGAGCCTATAGGTGGGGCCAGCGGCGCGACCTACGCCATCTATCCGAAGAACGCCGACTACCTGTCATGGCCCGGAGAGGATGGTTCTAGGGTGGTTAGGAAGTTTGTGAAGGCTCACCCCGGCGTACCGGCCACTCGAACCGTGTGGCGCTCGCTGTCTGACATCCGGCTCATCGCGGCAATCAACTTGGCTAACGCCCTTCGTGATACCAAGTATGGAAAGCTGAGTCCAAAGGCAATTCGTCAGTGGTTGCTGGAACGCACCATGCCTCAAGCTATTCGTAAGATTGCTACAGAGATGGGAGTCAGCCTGAAACAGACTCGGCAGGACGGAAAACTCGCAGGGGAGCAGCCTCAAGTGGTGTTTGAACGAGGTGCAAAGATTCGAGATACGAGTAGCGAGGAAGGTACCGGCGATTCTCTGCGGGAGCCGTTCAAGCCGCACCCCGGTATTCCTAAGAATCCCAGACCATACGACGTGGTGAAGAATCTCCCCCGAAACAGTCTGAACCGGCTTGAGCGGCTGGCACTCCTATCGAGCAGCAACTATCAAGAGTACCAGAAGTCGCTCAAGGGTCGTCGTCTCAGCGAGTACTTCGAGAAGAAATACCGCAAGAACCCTAAAAAGAAGTGGCCGAACATTGTCGGTGGTACGGCTAGGTAAAGAAAAGAGTTTTTATGGCGTCTCCAAGCAACGCTGTGTTCACTGAGGTTCTCCAAGTAGAGGTTGATGTCCGCGCGTTCAGGGAAGGTCTGGGCAAACTCGAACGAGAGTACGAGTCTTTTGTTGACCGCTTGAACGGCAAAGGCTTTGGCGCAGGCAACGTGCTTAACGTCGGCGGTTTTAGCTCTCTGTCGAAAGACATGGCGGCGCTGACTGAGAACATCAATCTGCTTACCGGTCACTTCGCTACATCGTTTCAGACTATACAGCAGCAGTTGGGCGCAGTTACCGGCGCGATTGGCGGAGCAACCCGCCGTACACAGGCTGCTGTTGCGGCAGGACAGAACCAAGTCAACGCGGCAGCGGCGGCGGCGCGTCAGCAGCTAGGCTTGACCACGGCGGCGGCGCAGCAGGGCGCGCAGTCGGCGCAGCAGCACCTCAGCGCGTGGGAGCGGTTCTACCGCAAGCTGACACAAAACTTGCCGGAGCTTGGCGCGACTATTATCAAGTACGCGGCGGGCTTCATGTTGTTTCGCGCTGCGTTGCAGGGTGTTATTGACCTGCTTCTGTCCATACCAAAAGCGTTGACAGAAGGTATCAAGGTTCTCACCAAGTACGAAGAGGTGGAGTCCGAGCTCCAGGAAGTCATCGCAGACAACGTAGAGTTCTCAAAGGACTTCCTAGAAAATTGGGAGCGTTCTGGACAAGCTGCGAGACTTGTGCGCCGAGAATTGGAAGAAGTCGCGGCTCGCACGCACTTTAGCGCCGAAGCAATTCAGGCGGTGTTTCAGTCATTGATGACTTCGGGCGGGTCGAACTTCACCAAGGACATGCGCGAGCTTGTTCGCCTGACTGAACTGTTCTCCGTGGCGCTAAAGGCCACAGGCGAGAAAGTCACGAACCAGCGCAAGCTGATGACCGAAGTTCGCAACCTTCTAACCGGCCAAGTTACGGCAAAAACGAAGATTCTGAGCGTCATGCACCTGACTGTTGCGGAGTGGGAAAAACTTCGCAAAGAGTCTATGACACATCGGGACATGGTTGCGCGCATAGAGCCTTTGTTGACGCCGCTCATTAAGAAGTTGGAAGAGGCGAAGTTCCGTGTCAAAGAGATGTCGGCAGAGTGGGAGCTTGTCAAAGAGCGCCTGCTGGCGACCTTCGCGCACCCTATGTTTGGCCTGTTCAAGTCTTTCTTGGCGTCGGTGCTGGACTTTTTTCACAAGTGGCAAGAGCCGATTACAGCGGTTCTGCAAATTGTAAGTAACCTTGTTCTTCGCGTCGGTGAGTTCGTGGCGTCGTTGCTGCGCGCTCTCGTAGTCCTCTTCAACGTCGGTGAGGGTGCATCATTTCTTGCGGGGCGTTTTGTTGACCTTCTGGACGGCGTGACGGTTTGGCTTGACCGCCTAACCACCGGCCTGAACATCGCGGTCAAGGGTATAGAAGTAATCCGAACCGCGATTGACCAGCCCTTTGACACGAAGTCTTGGAAAAAGGCGTTTGACGATTTTCGAGACTACGCTGTCAAGCAGGGCGACGAGCTTGACAAGCGCACCGCTGAGTCTGCTTTGCGAACGGCAAAAGCCAAGGCTGGCCGAGCGTCGGGCGGTGAATCGGAGTTGAAAAACTTCCTGTTTGCCCCCGGCCCAAAGGTGCCGAACGCAGACATTGACAAAGACCTTGGGGTCATGTCCAAGAAGTTCGACACGGCGCTGGAAGGCATTAAGGAAAAGTGGTCGGAGTTGGTCGAGACGACCCGTACTGAGGTAGAAGAGCGTACTCGCTCGGTTCAGGACGGGACGACCCTCGTCATAGAATCATACCGACGACAGTACGACGAGGTTGCGGCGCTCATCGCTGCGGAGAAGGCGAGAACGCTGGCGCTTGGTGAGCAAGGGTTGGCGCAAGAGAAGGTTGACGCAAGACTGGAAGTCCTTAACCGCAAGCTGATTGTGGCCGAGCGGGAGCGGGACAAGAACGTCGAAGCGGCCAAGCGTACTCTTGCGAAAGACAAACTCGCCATCACCCGCGAGCAGTTGCAGCAGGAACTCCGTCTCATCGAGTTGTACGGTCAGGCAGAGCTTGACGAGCGTAAGGCGGCGAAAGCGGCTGGGCTGATTGATGACGAGACGCTGCTACGTTCGGAGCTTGCGGTTGAAGCCCGTCTGCACAGTGAGCGCATGGCTCTGCTGCGCGACGAGCTTTCTCAGGCCGGAGAAAACGCCCTTGAGCGCCTGCGTGTTCTGAACAACATCAAGACTGAAGAGCTTTCCTTCCTCAACGAAAAGAAGCGTCGAGAAGAGGAGCTTCTTCAGCTTCAGCGGACGCAACGAGATGAGCAGATTCGCCACGCCCTGCGTATGCAGGGTATTGGTCTGGAAAAGGCCCGTGTTTCTGCTGGCAATTTCTTTGCGACCAACGGCGGAACCCCGCGTGAGCGCGCACAAGTTAATCTAGCCATAGCCGAGAAGCAGGTTGTGCTGGCGGCACGTGAGGTGGAAAACGCCTTCCGTCGCGTGGCGCAAACTGCTGCAAACACAGACGAACGCCGCAAGGCGGAAGAAGACCTTGCCGATGCTGAGAAGAACCACACAGCGGCCATCGGTGAGGCCATCCAAGCACAGCAGGAGCTTTCTGAAACTCTGCCTAACTTGGCTAACGCGGTTCTCAGCGTAACCTCGGCCATCACAGGGCTGGTGAACGCCTTCAAGTCGGGCGGTCTGGGTGGACTTATGTCACAACTGGGCAACTTCCTCAAGGGCGACATGGTGAAGAAGATGGGAGACATCTTCGGCAACAAAGGCGCTCTGGGCGGGTTTGGCAAAGCCCTCGGCGGCATGTTGCAAAAGCTGCCGAGTTGGATTGGGCCTGTGCTCAGTGTGGGCGGGTCGCTGTTCGGTTTCTTCAAGAGCATTTTTACCGCAGCGGCTCGTCGCATCGGGGCAGAAATTCGCAAGAACCTTCAGACGCTCTTGCAGTCCTACCAGTCTGGTGATACCACGCTGGCAGCGACTATCAAGGCTCTGGAACAACAGCGTGCATCTGCTATTAGCCGTTTGAGCGGTAAGAAGGGTGGCAAGGATGAGCTTAACAAGATACTGCCGGAGCTTGACAAGCAGCTTGCCGACCTGCGGCTGAAACAAAAAGACATCCTCAATACGTTTCAAGAACAGCTTGCCATTATGCGGCTTCAGTCCGAGCCGCTAGAGCAGTTCGAGAAGTCGTGGAGAGACATCAACAAACAGGTGAAGGAGTACTTGGACGCTGGCGGTGATGTGGCCAAGGCGAACGAGTTCCTAACCCTGTCATTGGCCAAGTTGCGCGATGACACTGCACGCGCTTTGCGTGACGGTGAAGAAGAGGCCATTCAAGACGCTATACGCCTGAATGACCTTCTGAAAGAGCGCAACGATTTGGTTGAGGAGTTCAAACGGGCTGAGTTTGACATCCTCAACGAAAGTGCTTTGGAACGCCGTGCTGCGCCTGCCGTGGCACAGGGACAAGAACTTGCGCGCAAGCGCAAGGAGTTCCAAGAGCGGCTAACTCAGCTTGACTCAGAAATCGCGCTGGCGACGAAGCGTGTGGACAAGGAGCGAGAGGTTTTTAACATCGCTCAGGACACCGCCGCGCTGCGAGTACGCGCCAATGAGCTTGAGCTAATTGCACTAGACGAGCAGCTACAGAAGTACCGCGATATGTTGAGCATCGTGCGTAACATCGTGTCCTTGCCGGGTGGTGGGCTGGGCTACACGGGTTCCGGTGTCAACATTGGCACGATTCAGGTGGTGGTGAATGGCGCAGGCGGAGTCAACGGCGGACAACTCGGTGGAGAAATCGCTGAGGAACTTACTAGACGATTCCGGCTCGGCCTCAGCCCTGCCTATGCTTGATGCGCTGCATCGCTATAGTGCGGAGCACATAGACGAAAACCTTGAGAGCGTCCCAGTCGGGAACCGTGAGAACGAACTCTTCTTCAACTGTACGTTTCGAGACGTGCGGGGGGCTACGTTGAAGAGGTGCAACTTGCACCACAGCAAGTTTCTCACAGACCGGATTGAGGACGCTCTTGGGTTTACGGTCACGCTGGACTGCAACAGTTTTCAGGATGTGGAGCTATCCCCGCTTCTGTTTGACCTTCTGCTGTGCCTTCTCCTCAAGACCAAGGGTAACACGGAGAAGCGCCGGAAGTTGTTGGACGTTATTGGGCGCGACAACGCCCACAAGATTTTGTCAGAGATGGCAAGGATTGAATCGTAATGGCGCTCTCTTTCACCACAACCCAAGCAGGCGCTTCAGCCGACTATCTCCGATACCTGTCGGGGAAGCCGGTCAAGGACGACCGCATCAACGAGCCTACGCTGCTGGATTTTTCACTTATCCCGCTGGATGGCAGCTTTGTTCGGCTGGTGCGTGGTGCGTACATCACGATTGACACCGTTACCTACCCCAAGTGGTTCACCGGCTTTGTCACCAATGACCCGCAGCTTGAATACCTCGGTACGCACAACCACGTTCCCAAGTGGGGCTACCGATACGAGGCCACAGACGACTCTTATCTGCTGAACCTGAAGCCGCTGGGACTGCTGCCGCCGTTTGTCAACACGTCTTGCGGTGCTATCATCCGTGCGCTTGTAGAGCGGCTAGACCCTTCTGCCTTTTTTGACCTGAGAGGCGTGCTGGATGGGATTCGGCTCTCGCGCTACATCGTTGACCCGAACAAGCGGTTCACCGAGGTTGTCAAGGAGCTTGCAGACCTTTCTGCGTTCCGCTTTCGCGCCCACGACAAGGCGTTGTACTTCGAGGAGAAGGACGCCACAGCAGCGGCTCTCACCATAAACGGTAACAGCAAGCATTTTACGCCGTCGCGTTTGGAACTGAGACCGGCTCTTGAGTCGGTGGTGAACGACGCGATTGTTTTGGGGAGTGTAGAGCCGCAGGGGTACATCAACGAGTACTTCGTTGGCGACGGCTTCACCGGCGCGTTTCCACTGCTGTCGGGAATGTTCGGCGTTAACGGCGCTGTTCTTCTTGATGACGACTTTTCCGGGTCTTCCATCAACTCGCAGGTCTGGGCAGAGTTCGACACTGTAAACGACTGGATTAAGCCGGTGAACGGCTACCTGAACGTCGTAGGCGGGTCGAACGACAACAGCTTCGACGTGTACCTTCAGTCCGTGAACCTAGTGGCGCTAGAAGGCACAGTTCGCATCACTCACGGGCAGTACGACTTCGTGAACTCGGCCAGCACCGGCGTTAACGGTGTGGTGGGCGGGTTGTGGACACAAGCCCCTAGCTCGGCCTACACAGGTTGCGTGTACGGGATTGAGGTCTCGAAGGCGAGTGGTACGACCAAGCTGAAGCCCATCCTTAACGGGACGGTGGACGGCACCAAAGAACTCACTGTTGACTTCAGCAAGCGGTACGTTATCCGCACACTCTGCAACTTCGAGCGTTCCAACCGGCAGCAGACTGCGTTTGCGTTCGTTGACCAAAGCGGCGCGAACGGCACCTACGGTGGCAACTCGGCAGCAGACGTGGCCGTGTTCAAAACATGGATTGCTGTGATTGACCCGTCCACGGGCGAGGTGGTTTCGACTACAGAGTGGCAAAACTCTGACGTGGCCATTGGCTCGAACGACGCCTTTGCTTATTACAACCCGGTGGTGTCCAACGACCTGCACTGCTCTGTTACGGGCATCACCATCAGTATCCCGCTGCTAGCGTCCTTGGAGATTAAGCCGGACGGCGGCTCATACGGCCAGAAACTAATCGGCCCCAACGAGGTTGACTCGTTGGATGGCCTTGCCCCGGTTGCCACAGTCACCAGTGACGGCGGCGGCGTGTCCCAAAGTGTGCTCGGCAGCCCGAAGTACAATCCGGGCAACGCAACGCTGGTGTTCTTCAAAGACACGACCAAGCAGGTCAGCTACATTCCTGCGGCGAAGAGCTTGGTGCATCTGCGCTATCGCCGCGCTGGGGTCAGCTTGGCTCGCGTGCAGAACATGGCCAACATTGTCACCGAGGCTTCTGGCTGGGGTGACGGCGGCCTTCGTTCCATCACTCGGCTCGACTTGTCTCCGCTCCCGCGCACGTCCGAAGAGTGTGAGTTGGCGGCGGCGGCGGTCTTGAAGGAGTTTGGTTTTCAGCACTACGAGGGGCGATACACCCAGTTCCACACCCATGAGTTTACCGGGCACCCTTTGTCTGGGACTGTGCTGACGTTCACCAACCTGCCGTCCTTGCTTCCTTCATCGTTGCAGGCCGAGGTCATCCACCAAGTGCGGACGACCTTTCACTGCGGCGTGCGGGAGTTGTTCGAGCATGAGGTGATGTTTGGCAAACAGGAATACGTTCAGAAGGTACTCAGCAAGTTCGCATCTTCGTCTGATGTTCTAGGGGCGCTAGATGCGGTGGATATGCCGAGTGCGGCGGCGCTGTCTTCAGTCGGGACGACGTTTGTGTCGGACGTGACCGCGCCATACCTTGTGTCTTGGGACGCCTCGAACTTGAACTTCGACGCCGGTCAGTCTGCCCCGTCAGGCGGCGGTTTCGAGGTTCGCTACACAGATGAAGGCTGGGGCGCAGACGATGGGCGCAACCTCATTACGCGCACCAGCGGCACTACGTTCAGCGTTCCCCGGACAGCCCGTGGCAAGATTTGCTTCGTCAAGGCTTACGACGCTAGAAACAAGGTGCTGTACTCGGAAGACCTGACGCAATCCGCGTGGGTCAAGACGAACGT
>FRDC01001854.1_pt2 | contig 31857 bp, 47 predicted proteins | sample 1106171 | NCBI WGS metagenome assembly FRDC01 (sample SAMEA3930566, study PRJEB13176) | freshwater metagenome | biome: Drinking water system; feature: drinking water; material: water | place: Singapore | collected 2014-12-20 | reverse complement strand
GCGACTGATTGATTCGGATGAAGTAGCGAGTTGAGTACGCGTATTTGCAGTTCGAGGTTTTCCTACGAAACGAGACCGTCTGACCTTATGCCATCTCACATCTTAACTCCGGAATTGCGGGACAAGATCTTCCGTGCTCGGCGGGTCGAGAATCCTTTGGCGGGTTTTTGCCACTGGAGGTATCTGCCGGACGACAATCCGGGATGGTTCGCCGAACGGACGGCGCTGGCTTGCTATTACGAGTACGTGGCCACTGGCCAGACCCGCTATTTGCGGCTGGCTCTGGACGACAACCTGATGCTGCCGCACACGTTCAACCGTGACGCCGATCGGCTGCGGCAATACTGCAGTTACTGGCCGGTCATCTTCGAGCTGCTGCGACCACACATGACCGGTGAGCAGGAAGCGACGTGGCGGCAACGGCTGCTGAACATGGGCGATGAAATGCTGGCTTACTGCCGGGCCGGCACTACCGGTCCTGCCGGGCAGATGGGTGACTGGGACCAGTGCCTGTCATATCTGGGCGGCTGGATGCTGCTCGACGCGTGCTTGGGCACCAGCTACATGACGGCGCCGGCGACTTCGGCAAGTTCATCCTCGCCGGCGCAAGTGCGGGAATACGTGTCGCGGGTAATGTCGTCGCCATTCGTGGAGGGTGGCTTTGCGGACGCGTCGACGCAGTACTACTACAACAACGCCTGCATTCACTGTCTGCAAATTGCAGCGCTGGGCAAGGAGGCGTTTCCCTGGGCGGATCACTGGCTGCAAGAGCTGCGGGACTATCTGATCTGGGCCATCTCGCACGATGGTCGACAGATGGAAAATCACGGTGATCGGCAGAGCAAGCACGATGTTACGTCGCAGATCTATGCTACGAGCTTGATGTGGATGGTGGCAGCGCTGATCGGCGACGAGACCGGCTTGCTGCGCAGAGCGGCGGCTAAGCTCACCAACGGCGACAAGCCTCCGATGTCTCCCGCGCAGCTGTACGGCACGTTCGGGCAGCCACGAGCGCTGTTGCTGATTGATCCCGTCTACTCGCTGGACGTCGATTACTCGTTGTCTTTGCCTACAGGGGTGAAAGTCGTTTCTGGTTCTGGTTTCGTCATCGACCGACAGCCAGAGACGACGGCCTATCTCTATCACCGGAACCTCTTTCCCGAGGACCACGACTACTGCGGCTCGATCGTCGATGCCGTGCTGATGGTTGGCCAGCATCTGGTGCTGACCAGGCCCGGAGGTTACGGACCCAGGAGCAATGAACCAGGCAACCACAACGGCTATCTGCTGAAGAACAACGGCTGGTTGTGGGATCGCCGCGTGCTGTCGACTTCGCATTCGGACGAGCAGGTAATGATTGCCGGCGAGGCCCGCGGGCCGTGCCAGCGGACCTACGAGGCGGATGGCGGTCGCAAGGGCGGGGTAGACGACTTCAAGGGCTGCCGTATCTCTTCCAGCGTTCACTTCTTTCGTCGCTTGCGAACAATCCTTTTCGCTCACGACTGGGATTCGCCGGGCAACACGTACCCGGCTTGGACAGCGAACTATCCGGTGCTCACGCAGCATATTCACAGCCTCTATTCTGTGGTGCTCCTTCCACAAGAAAAGGGCGCCATGTGGGACCATCCGGGTGTCGGCCGTATCGTGCTGCGCTCCCGCGGCGACATTGACGCGGTGACGTTGTCCCAGAAGCAGGACCACAACGGCGTGTACTGGAACGTGGTTACGTTCCAGTCGCCTCCAGATCGGTGGGTGGGTGGCATGGAGGTATGCGTGTCAGTCGTACTGGCTGGCGAGGAAGTACCTGCCTGGCCAGGTGAGCCGCCTGTCGAGCCGCCTACGGAGCCACCCACAGAGCCGCCTACAGGTGACACGGTCTTTCCGTTGGTTTACAGCGACGGCGTGCGCGAGTACCGGGCCTACCCAGACCGGCTGGAAGTAGTCATAGCGAGAAGGATACCTGAATAGTGCAAGCGTTATGAAGTTTCATCAGTTCACGGAAGGTTGGACGTCTGCCAAGCGACTCGGGATCGCCAAAGACTTTGGTACTCGCGAGCGAATGTTCGAGCTGCTGCAGGGCGAATCTGCTCTCGCGGGTGATCCGCTGGCGAATCACCATCTCCAGCTGGAGTCGCAGTGGATCTCCGCTGGTCAGCCTTATTACAACTGCTGGCCAGCGGTCTTACCGATGCTGCTGTCGTTCGAGCTCGATGTTCCTTGCGACACCATCAGGCTGCCTGTATTGGCCGGGAGGCGGTTGCCGGCGCTGGCGCTGCAGTTCCCCGAGCAGAACAATCCGCTCGGCTGGCCGGGAGGTTGTCTGCGGGCCATGCTGTTTGGCAACGTGACCGTCAACCGTGTGCGAGGACAGTCGACTCCGCAGCAAGGACTGTCGATAGTCGGCGATACCGGAGAAAAAGATCGACATGGATGGCCGGTGCACATGATTCGTGCCTTCCCGCTCGACGGCGACAAGACGGTCGAGCAGGTACTGAACGAGCAGCGCCCCGATAGGTCTTGGCACCAAGGAATGCAGATTCCGGAGATTATTCTCCAGCAAGTGGTGCGAATCGCCTGCTGCGTATGTCTGATCGGTGACGATCCGGATCTGGTCACTCCCGATGTGCTGTCGAAGGATCTCCCGGCTTACGAGTCGGCCGACGCGGAACGTCGCAAGGTGATCGAAGAGCGGGCCCGCCGCCGCGGCAAATTCGGCTTCACGCTGGGAGCTGAGTTCGAAAAGATACCCCACGTGAGAAGGCCGCACCCGGCGAAGGTGCGATACGGACCAGGCTGGAGTATGCTGAAGACGATCCTGCGTAAAGGATCGATCGTGCATCGCAGGAGACGGCGTCCTCGCACGCAGAGTGTGCCCTCTGAAAGCGCTACAGAAAAATTGTTCGGCCAGCAGACGGCCTCGGCAATGCGACAAAGGGTCACGCCGCGTGTCAAATTTGCAGACGTCTGCAAATTTCAGAGGTAGGCGAGATCGCGCATTTTCTGGCACTCGCTAGCGTACTGCAGTTTTTTCATAGAGGCGGCGACAATCTGCTCGATCCGCTGCTTGCTCAGATGCAGCATGCGGCCAATTTCCTTGTAGTGCAGGTTTCTGTAGAATCGCAGCTTGACGATGACGCGGTCCCGTTTGTTGAGGACTCGTCGCAGCGCCAGCCGCAAAGCCCTGGCGGTTTCGCGTCTCAGCAATCGTTCATCAGCGTCCTCGGAGTTGTTGGCGGCAGTTTGCAACAATTCCTCGCTGTTGCCGCACTCGTAGTTCAAAAGCTTCGTCTGGGCGTCGTTCAGCTTCGAAGTATCGGCGAATCCGTCCTGCAGGTACCGCGGTATGCGTATGCTGCGAGAGTGATCCTTGTAGTAGTCTTGCAGAGCCCAGCGAACCGGCTCTTTGACATAGGTGGACAGCCTGGCGATGCGGGCATCGTAGCTGTCTACGGTCTGGCAAATGGCCAATGAAGCTACGCCGATCAGCTCGTCAACATCTCCCGGCCGGCGGGCAGCACGGCGAGCCATGCGGACTCCCCAGTAGATCACCGACAGGACAAGTCGTTGCCTGGCGAGTAGATCGCCGTTGTTCTTGCGGAGACACAGATCCAGCTCTTCCTGACGACTCAGAATGACATTGGAGATTCTTTGCATGCTAAAAGCGCTCCTTGCTTTAGACGGCCAGTATCTGATCGCGATCCTGCTGCTCGGACTTCCTGCGACGCTCACCGGTAACGCGTATATCGTGATCGGCGTGCTGTCGTCACTGGCGCTGATGGCTCTGTTGGCTAATTTGTTGCATTTTGCGTTAGCGAACAAGCGGGAACAGAGAAGCGAGTCGCCTGCTGAGCGTCTTTCTCCTCTCGACAATTCTCAGCTGGCGACCGGCGACCTGGTACTTACGGCCGACGGTTATTACGGCATCGTGACTGGAGGCGGACCAACGTGCCGTGTCGTGGTGCTCGGCAACGGTCTGGAAGAAATCCTGAGCGAAGAAGAGAGCATGTCGCTGCGTCGCGTACCGATTCGACGCGGCGACGTGGACTGGAGTGTCGCGGTCCCTGCCAACTTCAGAGAAATGTACGAAGGGCGCCTACCGTCGCAACAGCACGGGCCGCTGGTGTGCGGTTCGCCGACAGCAGACGATGAGGAGGACGAGGATATCGATTACGGCGGCATAGCCGGAGTGGACGACTGGCGTGACAACGAGGAGGATTAGCCACCTTGCAGACAGCAGGGATCACGTGATGAAAAATTTTGCGATTGTACTGACGTACTTTCGGCCCAACGGCGCACCCGCGCTTCGATGGCACGGGGAGTGGGTGCTTCGAGAGGACCCGTCGCAGCCTGGCGAATTTCCTATGCGATATGCGCTGGCCAAGCTACGCGGTCTTCGCGATGCAGGCGGTCCAGGCGCTCTGCCAGGCGTGGCCGGCGAGGGCTGGAATGGCGCCATTCTGATCGAGAGTGGCGGGGGTCTTCACTACCGACTGCTACTACCCGCATGAGTTTTGTCATCTACTCCGAAGATCACGGCATCTACCTGGGCAGTTACATGGGCCTGGGTTTCTGGTCGAAGCTGGATCCTGCCGGGCACGATACGGCGCCGACATTTCCAGATCTGGCGGCCATTCGCCGCGCTATCGCGCAGCGCGACAACCCCAGGACATTTCCGGCTTACACGCCGATATCGGTGGAGCCCGATCGACCCGGAGGCTACGCTTCGATCGCAGCTTGCGTAAAAGCCGGCCTCCCGTCCTGGGAGCCGAACGTCGTGCTGTCGAAGCCGCCTACGCCGGTTTCGCGGGATCGCGCCAGCCGCGACACGTGCGGGCTGACGCAGACTACGGTGCTGGAATCGCGTCGATAGCCAGCGCGGTGCTCTTTTAGTTTTCAGTCAATACAGGACGTTTACATGCTCACTTGCAAAGCGGAACTACTCTCCGGCATCTATGCGATTCGTGCTAAGCTGCGGGCTCAGTTGCCGCCGGTAGTGTTCGCCAGAACCCCGGGACAAAAAGCCCTGGCCAGAAAGCACGGTACGCCGCGACAATTCGCCAGCGCCGTAATCAACGCAGTTGGAGAGATCTCCATCGACGAGGCGGAGGCCGCTATCGCTCAATACCTGGCCGAGTGGCGGGCCGCCTAGCTGGCCGAGATCGGAGACACAAAACCTCTCCGGGGTGAGAGTCAAGTAGATAGTGGCCCACTGCGAATGATAGCGACGGATCATGACGAACGACAAACCGAACAATGCGGATGACCATCACTTGCTGGGCGTGGAGCTCTCAGACGGCGGCGTCATTGAAGCTCCGGATGAAGCCAACGGAGAAATCCGCAGACGAGACGTGCACGGAAACACTGAAGAAGTCAGACGCCCCGGAGACGACGGTAACGTGCAAAAACTAGCGAATCCGACCGACTGGTCTCGTTCTACAATCGCCGTCTGCTGGGGTGGCGGCGTGGACAGCACCGCTCTCATCATCCGCTTGTGTAAGCTGGGCATCCGTCCGGCTCTGATCACGATGGCCGATGTTGGGGCTGAGAAACCCGGCACCTACGAGTTCATCCCGGTCTTTCGACAGTGGTGCCTGGACAGCGGCTTTCCGGAGCCAGTGATGTGCAGTTACGCGGCTCAGGCCAAGACGGCGGAGCGTTACCGACAAGCGGTCGTCGAGGTGGCCCAGCGACTGGGAATCTCGCTCACCGCGCAGCAGCTCACGCGGCTATCGCGGATCTATGGCAACATGGTCGGCAACGAGACGCTGCCGGGGATCGCTTTCGGCATGAAGAGCTGCAGCATCAAATGGAAGCTGGAGGCCCAGGAGCCGATATGAATCCGCACACCGGAGCTGCTCCGGGCCTGGGACGCAGGCGAGAAAGTGCTGAAGTTCATCGGCTTTGATGCTACCGAGGACCACCGGGTCAAAGGGGGCGGCGGCACCTATGCGACCAAGGGTATCAACATCTGCCCGCGGCCGGAGCTGCCCAACTATCAGGACCGCTACAGCATCGAATATCCGCTGCGGCATTTCGGGATGGACCGGGCGGCCTGCATCGCGGAGATCCAGAGCGTGGGGCTGCCGGTGCCACCCAAGAGCGCCTGCTTTTTCTGCCCGGCCATGAAGGAAGTCGAGATCCTGCAGCTGAAAAGCCGGGAGCCCGAGCTCTACGCCCTGGCCCTGGAGATGGAGCGGCTCTATCGTGGCGGGCGCCATTTTCGCGGGGACGACACCTGGACGGTGCGAGCGACTCACAAGACTACCAAGGAGAAGCTGGAGGTGGCGGTACAGGCGCACTCACCAGCGCAGGCGCGAGCTCAGTTCCGGGCTCAGGTTCAGGACAGCCGGCCGTATCAGTGGGATTGCAAGCCTAGCCGGGCCGTTCCCGGATTAGGTCGCAGCTTCAAGTGGGAGGACATAGCCTGACTGTCTCTATCAGTAGGTCACATAACGGAATAGCCCATGAAAACCAAAACAGAAGCCGAAGACCTCGGCAAGCGGATGTTGCAGCAGCTGCCAGCAGGCTGGCGAATGCGCGTGCGTGAGAACCTGGGCTGGTATGTCACGGCGCATCACGGCCCGATCAGCGTCAGTCCGCATTTCTGGCAGGGACGCGTGTACGGGTACTCGTGCTTGATCAGCGACCAGCTGACGAGCCCACTGGACGACTCTCCAGACGGCTACTACGGTTGTGGCAGCGGCTTCTGGACAGGACCGGATATTTCGACCGTCGCCGAGACGCCGGCAGGGGCGGTGCTAGCTGCGCTGCGTGAGGTGGAGAATTTCGGGAGTCGCATCGCAGCCTCGCTTGCACACATTCGCAAATTCGCCGGCGAGGCGTTCTATCAGGAGTTCTTGCTAGTAGGTAAGCAAGTCCGCCGCAGCCTGCGAAAGCGGCCGAAAGTTTCCAAACAGATGAAGACGACTAGCTCCAAGATGGCCGGGCGGCGTTCGCGGAGGCGTATCGCAACATGAGGAAGCCCGGCAAGAAAATCGATGTATGGCAATTCAAGCTTGCCGGCGGAGTAGTGGTCCAGGTCGATGCTCGCATGGGCACGGACCGGGACGGAAAGACCGTCTTTCTGGTGCACGAGCCCGCCTACGGTTTGCAGGATCGGGATGCCGACATCAACGCGCTCAGGCGACGGGTCGGTGAACACTTGAAGTCCACCATTGCAATAGCCTGGGCAAAGTACTACCTGATCGAGTTCTCCGGACCAGTGACCTGGCTGGATCTGGCAGAGATAAGAAAGGAGCGTGATGGGGAGGAGGAGGAGGAAGACGACGATCAACGAGAGGAATGGTCTGCTCGCTCTGTAGTCAGCTATAGACTGATCGAAATCGGCACACTACCAGATGGCTCCGTGCGCTGGCGAGAGCAAGGCTCCGCCTGGTCAAAAGACGGAATGCCGGAGACAGGCAGTGGTCGTCGTTCTTCCAACTATTACGCACACGACTATGCGGATACGCAAAAGTCTCTAGTGCCGGTCACGCCGCAAACCACCGAGGCGCTGCGTAACATTCGCCTGGCGTTCTACAGGCTCAATGAGAAGCTGCGGGCATTCTTGCATCCGGACATGATCGAGAAGAACCTGGTCGCAATTCCGGCAGTGCTGGGTTTGCCGACGCCCAAGAAAGGGAAGTGACATGGGTTGCTTTGCCATGACGTTGGTGCTGATCGTCATCGTCGCGGTCTGGCAGGATTACTGGAGAGACCGCTAGAGATGTTAGGACGATCCAATTTCGAGCACAGCGTCGGCAATAATGGCCTGACGCTGAAGCTGACCAGTAACGGTCGCACCGAGCTGGAGGAGATTCTCGACGCTCACCCCGAGTGGCCGGACCACCTGGTCTTCGGCGAACTGTTCGAGCACGAGCTGACAAACGGCTGGGCGTGGCTCAGCGCCGAGCAGGTAGGTGGACTGACAAGCTGCCAGATCATCATCTCCCCAGATGCCGAGTTTGACGACCAGGGAGAGCTCTGTCACGCGAACACGGTTTACTGGCACGAACGATATCAGGTCGAGTCTGCCAGCGAGGTGCTGAGAGAAACCGGGCAACTATTCCTTCTTCGAGCCTGAAGCATGTTCTATTCAATTCACGGTCTCTGTCCCACAGTGCCTTTCCGATCGGGAGGCCACGGGTTCTTGATACGCTTATGGCCGTCTTTCAAGCAGGCCGTGTCTCATTCAGGGTTGACTCAGGAGCTGGTGGACAGAAAGATTGAGAACGACGGTCGTACTTGGCTGGATGCTTGCGGTTACGACCAGATCTATGTTCCTGGCGAGCCCGCGGGCGTGCTTGACGCGAGAGTCACGGTATTGAAGTGGGACGGCCGCTGGAACTCACTCTCGTGGGAGGAGCGGCTGCGACTAGCCGGAGGGCCGAACGCCCGGCCGCTGTATGTTCCAGGACAGGCGCTGCGCGTTCGCTGGGGCGAGTGGGGGCCGGAACAGATCGATGTGCCCGGCGACTCCTGCGGGCTGAATGTCGATCGTCGCAAGAGTTTCAGAGCGCCTGCCGGCGGAGTCATACTTTGTCCGCATAACGTGGATACCTGGAATCAGGTGCAGCTATTGCTCATTGTGTTTTGCTGGTTCGCGGATTACGTCGCGAGTCGCGAGACGCTGCACGAAGTATTCGATGGCGCGTAGTTGTACGTCGCGATCGAGAACACGCTCAGTTTTAGCGAGGCATCGTCATGACACCAGAAGGCCAGATAGAGCCGGGAGCGAGAATAGAGCCCAGACAGGCAGCGACACTGGGCAGCGCGACAACATTCCCTGGTTTCGCCACGCGCCTTGCCGACGTCGTGCTGTGGCGCGACGGTTCCGTGGACCTGCGAGTACATAGCGGGCGATCGCCGGCGCGGGCGGAGGACAAGTCCATTCACTTCGCGTCCGCGGAGGACGCGGCCGCTCACGGCTGGGAGTTGTCGCTGCCGGTGTCGACCCAGGAGTTGCAGGAGCTGATTGCACAACAAAACCAACCAACCGAACATGACCGATAACGCAAACAAACGACGCGAGGTACGGTGCGTCGTGATGTGCCGAGACGCCAACGGTGCCCCCGATCTGGCGCCTTTCGTGGTTTCTGTCACGCGGCAGGAGTATGACGACGGGCACCATTACGAATTGGCCGAGGAGGCCGCGAAGGCTGCGCGGTATCAGTGGCCGTATTTTACTTGTGATGAGAATGATCCCGCTGGCAAGCGCTTGCTGAATCTTTTCGACTGGAGCACTGCGAAGCGAATCTCCTCGGCTGATGATGAAGAATGACCGCTAACGGCTACGTGCTCTACGAGGGGCCCAGCCAGCTGGATGGCCGGCCCATCGTGTGTATCGTGACGGGGTTTCGGGCCGCCAGTGATAACGTCAAGACCGGCGACATGCTCCAGACGTGGATCCTCTTGCGGAATATCGATCCGCAAGAGGCCACTTTGAACGGGAGCGACTTCTCGGTATGTGGCGACTGTGCTTTGCGAGGCGTTGTGTCTCATTCGGCCAGCGGTCAGTCCATCAATCAAAGGAGAGCCTGCTACGTTGCGGTATGACGAGCTCCTCTGGGGATCTGGGAGGCTTATCGCCGCGGCAGTTATCCGCAGCTGAGCTCGCTAGATGCTCGGCAGAGGCGGCAGCTTCGCCTGCCGCAGCGAATGTTGCGGCTGGGTAGCTACGGCGAGCCGGTGGCAGTGCCTTATGCCGTCTGGCAGCCGCTGCTGCGGGCCGGAGGCGGCCATACAGGCTACACGCACCAGTGGCGAGATCCTCGGTTTCAGCTCTTCCGTGCGATGCTGATGGCCAGCGTCGAGAGCAGAGCTGCAGCCGAAGAGGCCAAGCTGCTGGGCTGGCGCACCTTCCTGATTGCACCCTACGGCAGCCGGCCGGAAAGGGGCGAGTTCCACTGCCCGGCGTCGTTGGAGCAAAACCATCGATTGACATGCCAGGAGTGCGGCTGCTGCGACGGCGCCGGAGATAATCCGCGGCGGGCCAGCGTTATCATCTGGCCGCACGGACCGATGGACAAGATCAACTGGTTCCTGGAGGACCATGCCGAGTCGCCGCCGGTTTATCGTGGTAGTCCCAGCGCGAAGGACAGGAAGGTGCTGGAACAGATGCGAGCGGACGGAGTATACTCGGCGTCGCAACTGGCGGCTGTCGTGGGAGGGACCTCACAATCCATGGCTGTACGGCTATGGTATCTGCAGAAAATGGGCGCCGTGCAGCGCGTCAAGCGCGGCAGCTATCGAGTCCTTCCACCGGCCGAGGAGACGGCATGACGATCGAATGTGCACAACCAAAAAGGAATCTGTTACAGGGCCGTTTGTGTCCTGGAGATATCGCAAGAAGACGCAGCGACGGCAAAGTGCTCGTAGTACAGCGGAATTCGGAGAGGGCCAATCCGCCCATCATGTGCTACTACGATTCGCGCTTGTATGCACCGGAGGAGCTGGAGCGAATCGCTCCTGAGCGACTGGAGCAATTGCTCAATGGGTAGCTACTTGACCTGGCTTTGGCGACGAACGTGCGAAGATCCAGTCGTCGCAGCGGGTGTTGTTCTGCTGGCCGCCAATCTACTTTGGATAGTGATTTGCACGTTCAGTCAGAGGGCCTGGGAATATACTCGGGCTTTTCTAAAGACGGTAGACGAGGTGAGTGAAGAGGACGATCGCGACGTTTAGCCAATGATCCCCAGCAGTTTCGCCCAATCTACAGAATGCCTGCACCAACCGCCCGGCGTACCACTAGAGCAGTGTATGCCGCTGTCGGTATATCGCGGTCAGCAGGCGAACGGTGTGCCAGTAGTGATTTCTTGCTGGAAGCTGACGCAGGAAGAGCTAGCTGAGTTTCAGCGAACCGGTCGTGTCTGGCTGACTGTCATGGGTACTACAATGCCGCCGGTAGCGCTCAGCGCTCTATCACCCTGGCCTGAGGTCCAGGAATCATGAAATTCTCTATTGCAGAGTCTCTTATACTGCCTGCTGACGCAGTGACGCAGACTTTTGGTTTCTTCGGCAGAAAAGGCAGTGGCAAGACTTATGCCGCTGGCGTGCTGGCGGAAGAGTTCCTGATCCGCAAAGTGCAGATCGTGGTGCTGGATCCTGTTGGCAACTGGTTCGGTCTACGACTCAGTCGCAACGGTATTGACCCCAGCCCGTGGTCGATCCCGATCCTAGGCGGCGAGCGGGGCGATATTCCTCTGCAGAATACGGCCGGTGCTCTGGTGGCCCAGACGATCATCGAGACCGGGACCAGCGCTGTCTTGGACGTGTCGCTATTTCGTAAGGCCGAGCGAAAGCGATTCATGGCTGATTTCGCCGAGGAGCTGTTTCACAAGAAGAAGACCAGTCGCTCTCCGCTGCACTTGTTCATCGAGGAAGCGCAATTGTTTGCACCGCAGCTGGCCAAAGGCGAAGAGCGAATGCTGGGCGCCATCGAGGACCTGGTTCGCTTGGGGCGTAACTATGGCATCGGCTGCTCGATGGTCAGCCAGCGGCCGCAGTCGATCAACACCGAGGTCCGCAACCAATGCGAGCCGCTGATCGTCTTTCAGCTGGTGGCCAAGCATGAGCGGGACGCAATTGGCGACTGGATGGAGCACATGGGGGTCGGTGAGGACTTGAAGTCGCTCTCGACGCTGAAGACCGGCGAGTGCTTTTTCTGGTCGCCGGCCTGGATGCAGAAGTTCCTGCGGCTCAAGCTGCGGGAGAAGATCTCCTTCGACGCCAGCAGCACGCCGACGGCAGGCAACCAACAGAGGCCGGGCAAGCTCAAGCAGCTGGATCTGGGGCAGCTGCAGCAGGCGATGGCAGCGCAGATCGAGGAGGCCAAGACCAACGACCCCGCCCATCTCAGGCAGCAGCTGGCCAAAGCAAGACAGGAGATCAAGCGACTGGAGGCCGCCGGTTCGCAAGTCCAGGAGAGAGTGGTGGAGAAGTCGGTGTTGAGCGAGACCGACAAGCAGGAGCTGGCAGACGCCAGGAAGCTGCTGGCACAAGTCGACGAGCAGCTGTCGAAGGTTAAGTTCGTGATGGATGGCCTTCACGCTACGATTTCCAGAGAGTCAGTAGCGCCGTCAGCGCCTCGCTCGCAGGTCCCGGTCCATACGGATCTCAAGCCTGCCGGTAACGTTCAGCGACGAGCACAAGTCAACAACGGAGCCCTGCCGGAAGGCGAGCACCGCATGCTGACGGCCATAGTGCAGCTGAAAGACCCCACGCGTACGGAGCTGTCGCTGGTCACCGGTTATGCGACCAGCACGCGCAATGCGTACTTGCAACGACTGTTCGGCAAAGGACTGGTTACGTTTCGCGGCGATTGCGTGCTCCCGCTGCCAGGCAGCTCCGAGGCGATTGGCGATTATCAGCCATTGCCGACCGGAGATGCACTGCGAGAGCACTGGTATCACAAACTGCCGGAGGGTGAGAGCCGTGTGTTGCAAGTCGTCTGCTCGCGGTATCCGGAGGTAGTTTCGCGGGAAGATATCTCGCAGGAGACAAACTACGCTGTCAGCACCCGGAACGCGTACTTGCAGCGATTGTCAGCCCGTCGCTTGGTGACTTGCGACGCTACAGGAGTCAGAGCTAGTGACAAGCTGTTCGACTAGCGCCGGTGAGGCGACATTTCGAAAGGTTCTGGCGACCTGGCCGGCTTATGTGACTACGCATCACGTGTATGTTCGGCAATGCGACGGCTACGCGTATTACGGCTACGTCGGAAATGACAACTGGCTGCCGGAAACTAGCGGGGTCACGCGGCTAGATATCAATGTGCGGGGCGACACACTGTATCTTTTGGGCATCCGGCTGTTACCGGAGCTACGGGGGAAAGGGCTAGGTCGCAAGCTGTACGAAGTCGTTGAGGAGCTGGCTCGTCAACTGGGTTGCTCGCGAGTTGTGCAAACGCCTTCCGGCAGGACGTACAGCGGACAAAGCCGTGCTGACTATTTGCGAAAGCTGGGTTACAGCCTGTCGGGCCATGTGGCTACCAAGGAGTTGCAGAAGGACGGATGACCAAGACTCTTGTTCCATGCGGCACTTCCCGCAGGGCTTGTCATGTCTAGCGACAAAAGACACGGGCTCCAGGAGTGGCAGTGCTGCGCGAAGTGCTATTTCTACTCGCAGGAGGTGATCGCGGAGGATCCTCGCACTCGACGAGAGGTAGCTGCTCCTGGTTGCGAGAATCCGGAATCACCGTGGTACGGACTACACAGAGGCTCGAAAGAAGGTCTGCTCTGTATCGATTTCTCGCCGTTGACTGACAGCTGATCAAGCCGGCATCGCGTAAACTGGGCTTTGAAGTGCTGGAGCCGAGACAGGGATTGTCATCCCTGTCGGTGTGTCCGCCGGAGATACATATCGCCGTCACGGCGGCCGAGTTTCATACGGCGAATTTGTGGAGAATGCAGTAATGAGCCAGGAAATCGTGCTGGAAGTCGACGGGCTCGAAGTAGCCAGCGGCGGCGCCATGGACTTCGGAATGACGAATACCGGCACGCCGGTCGCCAAGACAGTCGTTATTCGTAACGACGGCGATGCGCAGCTGCTGCTGGATCCGGGCGCCATCTCGGTGCCAGCCGGTTACACGATCGTCGAGGGGCCGGCGCATGCGGTGCTGGATCCCGGCGTGAGCACGTTCATCGTGCTGGAGCTCGCTGCCGACTCGCAAGGCAATTACTCCGGTGATTTCGCGCTGCCCAACGATGACGCCGACGAGAACCCTTACGTCTTACGCCTGTCCGGCGTGGTCGTGGATCCCTCGCCGTTACAGATCGACGACGGGAGTCCTGGCTTCTCTTCGACAGGCGCCTGGAACATGCTGGCGGGCGGCAATGACGGTGATTCCTTATGGACGAATCCGCATCCGGTCGGTACGCACACCGCAACTTGGACTTTCCAGGGCCTGCCGGACGGCGTCTATGACGTCTACGTCACTTGGAAGATTGTCGGAGCACAATCCAGTCTGATGGCGTCTAACGCGCTTTATACCGTGACCCTGGACGGGTCGGGGCCCGTGACAGCCTTGGTGAACCAGCGAGTGCCGCCGAGTGGCGGGCTCTTCGAAGGCGTACCGTTCAAGAAAATCGTCAGGCGAACGGTAACCAATGGCAACCTGTCCGTGCAGCTGACCAACAAAGCCAACGGCAGAGTATCGGCGGACGCCGTCCAGCTGGTGCGTATCTAGTCATGCTAAACACGGAGCTCAAGAAACAGATCAACGCGCTACCGCAGGAGCTGCGCGATTACATCATGCTGCTGGAGACCAATTGCGATCCGGCCGGCATGGTGCAAGAGAACGCGGCTCTGCGGGAGCGACTTGCGATGTTGCTGCACAAAAAGACCGAACTGGAAAGACTCCGGTCGGTTATCGACCATCCTCACAACGAGGACTGGTTCGAAGGCGTGAAGATCGAAGCGGCGCACCAGCACGAGCGCTGGGGCTCTGCTCATGACGACGGCAAATCGCCGGAGGACTGGATATTCTTAGCCGGTTATCTGTGCGGCAAGGGCGCGGCGGCGCAAAAGGCCGGTGATATTGCTAAGGCGATGCACCACACGATCTCGTCCGGAGCTGCCATGTTGAACTGGTATCGGCGACTGAAGGGAGAGTCCTGCGGTATGCGACCAGGTATAGCGCCGCCCTGACTGATAAATCCTAGCAAACGGCACGAGGATGACGGACGAAAGAAACGAGGCAGACCAGGCTCTACTGCGCCGGTGCATCGAGGGCGACGAGATCGCCTGGCGACGACTGTATCGGCGGGAGCACAGTTATCTGCTCCTGACGGGCCTACAGCTGTCAGGCAACGAGACGCTGACGACGGAGGCAGTGGACAATCTGTGGTGCGAGCTGGCCTCGCGGCCGTCGCTGCTGCTTGGCTACAAGCCGGCGCGGGCCGGGCTGCGGACATACCTGGTCGCTTGTCTGCGCCGGCACATTCGCTCGCTGCGCAGGAGCGAAGCACGGCGTTATCGTCGTGAGTGCGCGGTCGCCAGGTGCGAGGGCCGATCGTCGGGAGACGCCGCACCGCTACCGGACGGATTTCTGGAGTCACTGACGGCGGCCGAGAAAAAGTTCTTGAGTACTGTCTTGCTCGGCGGCGACCGCAGCCAGTATTCTGCTGACAACGTCTGGCAACTCACGCATCGTGTGCGCGAGAAGCTATTGGAACTACTTTACTAGCAAGGGCTGACAGTGACCGTCACCGTATTTGACATCATCACGGCTTATCCCGGCAGAACCGCGCTGGGATTGCCGATTCCGCAGCCGGACGATTCCCTGGATAGTTATTTACTGCGGGCCCCCGCGGTCACCAGGATCCCGTTGCTGTCCTACTGCCTGACTTGCCTCCTGGATAAGTCGCCGCAGCAGGCAGCACAGTTATGCCGTACGGCAGCGGCGGATTTGCGAGCCATCGCCGGTCGCCTGACCGATGAGATAGAAGAGCTCGAACAGGCCAGCGACGCACCCGCATCGCTGATCGACGTGGAGTTCGTCATCCGATTGGAGGGGCGAGACGGAAACCGTCGCGGCAGCCTGCGGCTATTACTGCCATTCTTGCCTCCTGTGGGCATGCGGCTGGGTACCGATACCGGGCAGCAGCTGAACGGCGTCAACTACGTGCTGCTGCTGAATCGCGGCAGTCAGCTGCCGTGCGTGATAGCCGAGTGCGGTACACTGAAAACGATAGACGCCAACGACCAGACCCGCACTCGAACGTGCGAAGAGCTGCAGGCGCACGTCAACAAAATAACAGGCCGGACCTGGAGCTATTCGCCCACGCAGTAGCGTCAACGTATGACAGCGGACAAGGGATTGGCCGTCGCCGTGAGCAATCCGGGCTGGCGCAGCTCTCTGGAGGAAGCTCTTGCCCGGTACGGTCCCTTGTCGCTGGCTGATTTGCGCCGCGCTTACATCGACTGCCTGCTGGTTCGTTGCGGCGGGAACCGTACGCTAGTTGCGGATACGCTAGGAGTCAGCCGGCGCACACTGTATCGCTGGCTGGCGGCGGCAAATTTGCAGACGTCTGCAAATTTGAAAAGCGGCGACGGACAATAGCGACTGATGACATATTGACACAGTCGTAGGCGATCGTGACTATGGGTGGGGTGGCAGTTGTAAGTACCAGATACCCGATCCGAGGAGTCGCGCATGCCGAATATCACCGCCATCCTTCGCTGGGCCCTAGCCAACTTGGGCCTGTTCACCGAGATCGCCGATCTGGCCTGGAAACTGTCCCAGGCCAGTAGCTGGACGGAGCGAGCCGACATCCTCAAGCAGATCATCGACAAGATCGTGCCTGTCATTGACGATTTGCGAGCTCTCCAGCCGCTCACGGCGGAGGATCCCGTAGAGCTGGAAGGCCAGCTGCTGACGGCGCTGAAGTCGCAGGCCACTGCTTCCGCCCTGGGTTTCCCTCGTGACGGTCGCTGGCTGCGACTCGGGCTGGAGCTGATCACCACCCTTCTGCCGATCCTGCTTCGCGGGTAGGGACTGCCGCGGATCTGGAGCCCGTATGAGTCCGGGCTTTAACGTCGGTGCGGCGACGAACATACCGCAACCGCGAGCAATCGATAGTCGGTAAACGCACGCTAGCAACAAGGGACTGTGTCATGAGTGAGGGAGTCTATCGTTTGCCGCCGGACTGGACTTTGGAAGCAGCCAGCCTGCCATTATCGGAGCTGGTGGAGCCGTACAAGGAGCTGGCGGGCGTTCCGCAGCTCCAGGCCCAGACCGACGGCAGCGGCGAGATTGTGGCCATTCTGGACACGGGCGTCGACGCGAAGCACGTCGACATCGCACCCAACCTGCTGGATGCCAAGGACTTTACGAACTCCTTGCACGGTCCAGAGGATAAGGTGGGACATGGAAGCTGGTGTACGAGCGCTATCGTAGCTGCGGCCAACGACGCAGGTATCCGTGGCATTGCTTATGGCGCCAAAGCGCTGCATGCCAAGGTGCTCGGTGACAATGGTTCTGGTAACGACAGCACCATCCGGGCCGGTCTGGATTGGGCCTTCAAAAAAGGAGCGAAAATCTTTTCGCTCTCGCTGGGAGGCCCCTCCATGAGCCAGTGGCTGCACGACCTGTTTCGCGAGGTGTCTCGTACGCCGGGTTGCTTCGTATTTTGTGCCGCCGGCAACGACGGCGGCGCAGTCAATTATCCGGCTGCCTGGCCGGAGAACATCGCCGTCGGCGCGGTGGACGCGGCCGGAAAGCTGACACAGTTCTCCAGTCGCGGTGACGAGCTGGATATTCTGGCGCCCGGAGTGCAGCTGATCGGCGCTGTGCCGGGCGGTTATGCTCGAATGACTGGCACGTCGATGGCGACTCCTCTGGCCGCCGGTATCGGAACTTTGCTGACGTCCGCCTTCAAGAAGGTCAACGCCGGTGACCAGGTCGACACGCTCTACGAGCTGCTGCACCTACTGGTGGATACCGGCAAGCAGTCCGGCAACTGGCGGATCGTCGATCCGCGGAGGCTGAGCGAGGTCATTCCGTTGCCGCCAGCGCCGCCAACGACGACCTTGCCGCCGGTCACCACCACTCCGCCGCCGGTCGTGCCGGTACCTCCGGTATTACCTCCCTCGCCGCCGGGTTTGCGGTTTCCAAACGTCGGCGAGAGTTTTCCAATGTCGGGCCGGCTGATGTTTGCAGGCGCAAGTTTCGACTACGCCGGTACTATGACCAGACGGGCTTAGGCTGGTCGCTACACGTTAGATCGAGGACGGATAATGGCATGGTTGCTGGCGATGGCCCTGCTGGGGCAGGTGGACCAGCCGCAGCGCGTGGCTTCCACAGAGGATGCCGTCAGCTGGGCGGCACAGGACCTGCTGCTACAGCCCAAGGCGGATCGTCCATTTCTGCGATATGTCTGGGTGCCGCCCTGGGGTGATTACGATTGGGTGCGGTCGCACAGCTACATCGTCAACGAGATTGCCAGCCAGTCCGCCAGCATCCAGCTGCCGGCTAGCGTAGCCAACGGCTGGTTGGTCCGCTGGGACTTGCGCAAGCTGGCCCCTAAGGACGAAGATCTGGCCCGGCTGCTGGTGGTCTGGGACGCCCTACTGATCGGGGAGTATTACTTTCACTGGGAGCTGCCCGAGGGCACGGTAGCTGTAACCAGAGAGTATCGGCACATAGACGGGAAGCTTTACGGAAGCCGGCGTTTTGTGCCGGCGCTGCACATCGCTGCGCAGTACGCGCTGCTGGAGGCAGAGACGCTGAGCTTTGCTCCTTTGGTCCGCGCTGACGATTTTCTGGAAAGAGCCGCCAGCACGGCTGACAAGGGACTGTACTACCACTTCGCAGGTTTTATCCGCGACGGAAAACGCTTGTCGCAGGATCAGATCTTCAAGCTCGTCGGACTGGAAGTGGTCGAATCTCGCGAGGTCGAGGGCGACAATCGTATCGGCATGTTTCGTTCGCAGGTGACCGGCAAGCCGCGCACGATCGAATTGTTACAGGGCGCGATAGGTCCAGGTTATGTCACCTACGACCTGTTCGACAAGGACAATCAAACTGCCCGCCGGCACCCGCTCTACAATCTGCTGGACTTTCCGGAGAACCCGGAATTGGCTCGCGGCCGGGAAGTGATTTTCGAGCGCAAGAATCATCTGCACGGGTTCCTGGTCACCAACGCCGGGGGTGAGATCGTCGACGAGGCCGATCCGCGCATCGTCGTCGATCACAGGGTGCCGGAGCCGCATACTCGCCGGCTGAATTCAGCGATCTCTTGCATTCGTTGTCATTCTTCCGAGAACGGATTGAGGTCGCCGGCGAACGACGTGAAAACCCTGATTACCTCGGGCGAGATCGATGTTCTGGATGACTTCAGCGACTTGCTGCGTGGTCGCCGCGAAAACGTGGATCGCATCGCGGGCTTGTACCTGGGAGATCCGCAGGACAGGCGGATTCTGGACGGTCGTGTGCGATATTCCGATGCCGTGTTTCGAGCCAGCAGCGGGATGAGCGTATCGCAGGCCGGCCGAACCACGGCGGATATCATCAACAACTACGCGTATGCGGAAGTTACGCCAAGGCAAGCCGCTCTGGAGATCGGCTATCGCTGTGCTTCGGACGCGCAGGCGAAAACCGTGCTCAGAACGCTGTTGGCTCGTGATGCGCCAGACGCTATTATCGAGGGAGTCAGAGTCAGCCTAGACGATCCAACTCTAGCGGCTTTGCGTGCCGGAATGAGCGTTACTCGCGGCGACTGGCAGCGGGTCCACGCGATGGCAGCTTATCTCGCGAACAAGCAGACAATCGATTCAGTAACCACCAGATAGGGAGATTTGCGATGTACCGTTTGCTGGAATGTTCGTTCATGGCTCTAACCAGAGCCTCGAAGGTCATGCCGATACTTGTAGCTAGCGTAGTTCTGCTATCAGCCATGCCCGCGGAGGCGTGTCATCGCTGCGGCCTGTTTGGCCGCAAATGTCGCTTCGTGCAGCAACCACTGGTACTGGCGGACCAGTTCGCCTACGACAGCTACTCTGCGGGAGGCTACCAGGCAGCCGGTCAGACGATCATCTTCAACAACGCAATCGCGCAGCCGCCACTGCTAGCGCCGCAGGCCAGCACGCTGTACGGAGTGCAGTCGTCAGCGCAGGCGTACATGTTGAATCCCGATGCCGCCTTGAATCTTGCCAAGGAGTACCTGAATCAGTCAGCGGAGACCCGTGTCGCTGCTCTGGCGCTGTCTGACTCAGGCGCCGAGATATTGCGGCAGCAAGGAAATGTGGCGCTCGCCCTGGCTGCGATGCAGGCCAACAGCGCACCTCCAGCGGGAACTTCCAGCGTGGTTCGCAGTCAGTCATTCACCGTTCGGCAGCAGAACGGACAAGTCACGGTCGAGTCAACGAATCAAGCCGGCACTCAGAATGGGTTCACCTGCGCCAAGTGCCATTCCGGGCCAAACGCCAAAGACGGACTGGTATTCGACGGCAAAACGCTGATCACTTGCGAGCAGGTGCTCCGAGGCATCGGGGCCATCAACGCCGGAAAAATGCCCAAGGGAGTGTCACTCGACGCTGTGCAGCGACTGGAGCACATCGATGCTCTGACGCGGCTGGTGCTGGTCACGGATCCTGTACCTCCCGAGCCTCCGGCGAAATAATAGAGGGATCTTGTAGCTATCTCGGCAAGAAGGCTGTATTGAGCCAGGACTGCCGTAACTGACACTCACAGGAAAGGGATTTGACATGTCGTTTTTCAGTAAAGTTTGCCAGGGGCTGCTGGTTCTGCTGCTGCTGTTCGTGACGACCAGCGCTTTTGCTGTCGGGGGAATCAACCCTCGCATAGCCAGGCGATCGGCGTCTCGCGAGCTGGGCAGGCAATCCGCGCTTGCGGCGCCGGTCGTCGTGGCACCCGCTGGGTTTGGATTTAGTCAGCAAGTCTTCACCGGAGGAGCGTTTGTGCGCAGCTCCGGTGTCAGGGTGTTCTCCGGTCAGCGGCTGGTTGTTCCCGGCGGCTGCCGCAGTTGTGCCGGATCACTGCGGCTACAGCCGAGAGTGCTCGTGGCGCCTGGAGGTACACTGATTGTGCCGTGACTTGTCATGCGGCGCGAAAATCCGTTATCTTGAAATAGCTCGGCCGTCTCTAGTGACCTGTCTGACCTGCCCCCAGACAGATTACTATGCGGCCGAGCTTTTTTTTTGTATGTGGGCAAATCCCTGGAGGAGGTGTATACGCAGCGATGAGCTATCTCGTCACCGTGCGAATGGAAGCGCTCAAGAATCGAAAGGCGATCGAGCTGTTTTGTCAGCGACATGCCGGCTGGAGCTTGGTCGAATTATCTGCGTCCAATCTTTTGCTGAAGACGCCGCGATCGGAGTTCTCTCTGAATCTGGCCGACGGCAGGCTGACGGCCAGGCGGGAGGGTCGCAACGAGGATATGAATCTGCTGGCTGTAGACGGCCAGCCGACTGACGAGTTTAACCGTTGCGCCTACATAGCGCAGTGTCAGGAGGCAGGACTGAAGTACGAGGAGTTGTCGAACGGCGACATCATCCTCGAAGTGGAGCAACCTGTTTACGAAGTCGAGTACTCATGAGCCAGCAGATACGCGTGTCCTTCAAGGCCGGGCAGGTCAGCATGGAGACCGAGGGTTTCAAGGGCCCGGCCTGTAAGCCCGTCATGGACGAGGTGCTCAAGAAGCTGCAGTTGAAACCGATTTCTGAATCGCCGACGGACGATTTTCACAAAGCGTTGCACACCGAAGTTGTACAGGAGCGCGAACAAGAATAATGGGATTGCGAGAAGACTTTGCCCTGCACGTCAATGCCGGGTTCTCCGGACTCTGGATTCGTTCAGTAGAGCCGGAAGACGCCGTCAATGAGCTGCTGCACGTCTGCCGCGAGAACGCGTGGCAGCTGGTGGAATATGACATTGCCAGTGGCCTCAATGGTTACCAGGAGCCGGTCAAGGAGGCGCTTGCCGAAGTGCGGGTAGAGGCGGCCAAGCCGAGCATGCTGCTGTCGCAGTGGCCGCAGCTGGTGCGCAAGATCCAGAACCGCGAGCTGGCTGCGGCCGCTGCAGGTAAGGATGTGCCGCCGCAGCGAACGATCCTGGTGATGCACAACATGCACCGCAAGGAGCTGCTAGTCGATAACTCGCTGCTGATCCAGAGCCTCTATAACCTGACGCGGCTGGGTCGCACGGCCGAGGGGCAGTTCGTAATTGTGCTGGTATCGCACACGACTCGCATCCCGGAAGAGCTGTCCAAGGTGTTTACTATCCTGGAGCACCCGCTACCGGACGCAGAGATGCTGACCAAAGTGGCATCGAGAATCTTGCCCGAGGGACACCAGTTGCCGGAAGGCGAGCCATTGCGCAGGCTGTTGGACGCGGCGGCGGGCATGACCGGCACCGAAGCTGAGAATGCTTTTGCACTCTCGTTCTTGCGTAACAAGCCCTACGATCCGCTGCTGATCTGGGATCTCAAGGCGCAATCGCTCAAGAAGAGCGGGTTGCTGACCGTTTATCAGGGCAACGCCACTTTCGATCGCCTGGGCGGTATGCACCAGTTTCGTGATTTCACGTCGAGACTGCTCGAACATGTTTCCAGCAGTCCGCGTCTCAAGCCTCGTGGAGTCATTTGCGTCGGAGTACAGGGCAGTGGCAAATCGCAGGCCATCAAGGCGCTGGGACACACTACCGGCCGTAAAGTGCTGCAGCTCGATGTGGGCTCGCTCATGGGCGGTCTTGTCGGGCAGACCGAAGCCAGCACTCGGCAGGCGATCGAGCTGGCCGAGGCGATGGAGCCGTGCATTCTCATGCTCGACGAAGTCGAAAAAGCCTTGGCTGGCGCCGGCGGCGGCGGGAATAGCGATAGCGGAGTCGTCAAGCGTATGTTCGGTACGCTGCTGACATGGCTTAACGACAAGACCAAGGATGTTTTCGTCTGTGCCACCAGCAACAACATCGAGCTGCTGCCCGCTGAGTTTTACCGTGCCGGACGCTTCGACGCTATGTTCTTCTTCGATCTGCCGGACGACAACGAGCGCAGGGCGATCTGGATGATTTACCTGCAAGAGTTCGGATTCGACCATGCGGAAGCCACGCTGGACAAGCTGGTGCAGGAATCTGTCGGCTGGACCGGCAGCGAGATCGAACAGGCCTGCAGGGTGGCGGCTATCGCTCGAAAGCCGTTATCTTGGGCCCAGCGGATGATCGTGCCGCTGTCCCGCTCAGCGGAGTCACAGATTACGGCCTTGCAGACTTGGGCCAAGGGCCGATGTCTATCGGCCAACAGGCCGGGTCTATACGGAGCCGCTGTCAAAAACGCCAAATCGACTTCCGGCGCTCGCGTGGTTCACTTACCGCCATCGCCTCCTTTTCACAACTAGAAGTACGTGACACAACCCACAACCGTCAAACGAGTGATGCGACCGCCGCAGCCCCCTGCGAAGCGGGTCCCGCAAGCTGTAGAGCAGCCTAAGCCGGCTGCCAAGAGAGTCATGGCGCCTCCGCGCAGGATGCTGAAATCCGATCCGCGGCAGACCTCGTCTCTGGATCGGCCGGCCCGCGACCCAGCGGGCCCGGCCGCCCGGCTGCAGCAGCTCGGGCGCGGCTTCAAGCTGAGTTTCGGCACGCTAGGACAGGACCGTGTGATTGAGGGAGAGGCTCGCCAGAAAATGGCGAAATCGGTGGATGCAGACGCCAACCGATTGAAGTTGATCAAACGTTTGTACGACGGTCATCCAGCCATACGAGCGTTATCGGCAGCCCGGGGCGCGGTGGACCGCGCGTTCAAAGCGCAGACGAACGAGTATCCGGATCGCGGCGTGCGGCTGTTCATGGTGGACGCTTCGAAGATCGACTTCGACCAGTGGACCGTGGAACAGATCGATAAGGCCGTGGCGGAGCAGCTCACGGAATTCATGCAGTACATGGACGGGCACCGGCAAACTTACCGGCAGGCCGTCGAGAAGCTGCAGGCCCAGTGGCCTCTGGTGCTGGCCGCAGCAAAACAAAAGCTGCGCGAGCTGTATCGCGAGAGCGATTACCCATTAGCCAGTGAGCTGCCCGTCAAGTTGTACTGCAACATCGAGCCGGTGAACCTCTCGGTCTCCGGTGAGTGCCAGCATCTTCCGCCAGCGTTGCGGCAGGAGGTGATGCGGCTATACGAAGCCAAGTTTGATCAGGCGGCCAAGATGCAGGAGGAGTTCGTCATCTCGCTGTTTTCCAAGAACATCGAGGACATGATCAATTCGCTCAAGCAGTACGACGCCACGAAGGATGCCGATCCGAAGGCCAAGGCATTCTTCACGGATGCAACTGTCTTCAAGGTGCACGCTGCCTGGAACCAGTTCAAGCAGAAGGCACTGAAGTACGGCATCCTGAAAGGCACAGCGCTAGAAAAGGCTTTTCAGCAGGCGATGACCACGATGCAGAATCTGGCCGGCAAGACCTCCAGTCTGCCGAAGCTGCTGCGCGAGGACAGGCCCACCCGCGAAAAGGTCGTGGAGCAGATGAGCCATTTGTCAGAGACCATAGCCAAGCTGGCGGTCAAAGGAGGCCGCCGGCAACTGATTCTTCCGAGCAAGCCTGCCGGCTCGTAACGGGCTCTGCGCAGATCCGCAATTTGCAGACGTCTGCAAATTGCGGATCGTCTTCAGGTAGTGCGGCTTCTCGCTCCGGCCCGAGGATCGCCGCCACCGCCGAGGCTCCGTAATGTCGAAAGTACGTTTTTGTTTTCACGGAGGGAAAGTAGAAGCCATCTATCAGGACGGTGTTCTACAGTGTCTTCCCAACGCTACTGTTCGCCGGGCCAGCTCGATCGAGCCGGCGCCGGACGGCCGTGGTTTCTGCATTCACTGGGCGCCGGACGTGGCTGCCGTGCTGGGCGTGAGCCTGCAGGTGGTCGACGATCAGGGATGTCCGTTTCTGTCTCGGTCGCACGCGGAACGTTACGAGCGGATGCGACTCGATCGCGACTATCTGCATCGTCGCTGATTGGCTAAAGATCGCAGGAAAGTGCGTCATAATCGAGAGAGAAGCGGATCGCTCGTCGCGATTCCGCGAGGCCGTTAGCGCGGATCGTCACGGCCGCGAGGACGCCGGCGAGGCAGCTAACCAATAAACAGGAGAGAGTCATGATTTTGTTTTTGCAGGCCGGCACAGCTAGTCATTTTTTGGCAGGGTTCTGGGGCCTGCTGGAAGGTAGCCTGCTGGGCATTGTATTGGCGGTGGTGCTGATTGGTGTTTATAGCTACATGAGCCGCTCGTTGTTCCCCGTGTCGGCTCAGCAGTCGGCCGCGGAGCTGCAGAGAGCTCGCTGCACTCGCGATCAGGCGCAGCAGCGAGTCCTGCTCCTGCAGCGGCAACTGTCGCAAAACCCGGATGTGGCTGCCACATCGCCTCCGGCCGCGGAGGAGCCCGATCCGCCGCCGGTAGTCAAGAAAAAGAAACGTGTACTGCGACCTCCGCTGCGGCTGGGGTAGCAGTTGGTCATCAGGCACGAGGTGCTTGTTGTAGTTCGTGTGGGTGTTCCTGTTACTGTATTCAAGGAGAGTGACCATGACGATCGATCTGTCGATGGAGTCAGTGACAAACTCGCTGACCTGGTTTCTGGTTGCGTATTTATTGTTGGCGTTCGAGGCTCGGTTCGTGGGCGTTCTGGACAACTTACGCAGGGCGAGGGCGGCCGCTGTAGAGTTCGAGCAGCGGCATCGCGAGCAGGCCGCCACGCACGCAAGGTTGCTGCAGGAGACTGCACAGCTGCAGCAGCAGGAGATAAACTTGCTGGAGCGGCTTAGCCACGCGAGCGGTGATCACGGCGCGAGCCAGCCCATCCGTCGGTCGCTGCCTCGCGAGATTGTCGAAGAGGAGGCGACCGCCGCGGAGATCTATCAGACGCACTAGGCGCGGCCCGCGTGGGCCGCGACTCTCCTGCCCCAGGCGGCCTCCTCGGAGGTCGCCTGGGGTTTTTCATAGGCAGAGACATTTCGAATAAGGAAACCACGGAATGCGACCTTGTTTAGCGCTGTGCGTATTGCTGGCCGGCTGCGGGCGATACCACCTGGATTTTCGCAGTCAGCCGGTCAGTCCGTCCGAGACGGCGTCCGTTAAACCCCGCGCTTCGCAGCCAGCGCTGAAGCTGCAGGACGGCGTCATACCGGCCGGCAGTCCGTGGCTGATGGAAGTTCGCAAATTGCAGCTGGGATACCTGGTGGAAGCGACGGAGCCCTTGTCGGTGATGGGCGGACGCGTCAACGGAGTGACGTACACTGTGCAGAGTGAAGTCGAGTCGGCTACCTGGCCGGCGGATTCCATTCTGCCCAGCCGCTGTCAGTTGGTTGCGACGGTTGCCATGACGCTGCCAGATAAGCAACGTATCACCTATAAGCTACGTCAGTCTTGCTGCATTCAAGGCAACGACGTGACCACGGAAGTGAAGGGCTTCGAGATCGTTGGAGAGTTATCAACGACGCAGCAAGAGTGGGTGCCGCAGGCGCTGCGGTCCGTGGTTGGCAGTCGGCAAAAATATGGGTTGCCGTTCGGTCTGAAAGTGCCTTAGTCGTACCAAGAAACGCAAGAGGTAATCCGCCAGGTACTCGGCAACCCATTGACCTCACTCGGATCGTTACTAGACTGTCTACCAGCTTGGTTGCCAGCGTGCGGGCGAGAGAGGCCTGCACGCTGGCAGCTTCACTTTTTTTTAGCTATCAGGACCTGTCGGGCAGAAACCGGAGAGCCGCTACCACTACGCATACGACAGGGAACGTCGCAAGCACCCAAAAGGAGGCCTGGGATGACTGCCGTTGCGATCGATAAAAGGCAATCCACTCCGCGAAAGTCGCCTGGCCGACTCGCCGGCGGAGCTACGGGCGAGGCGCCCAGCAAAGACGCGAGCATAGAGCAAGGACAGGCGAGCTGCGGTGTTATAGACACACGTCTTCTGGTGCTCGGGTCTACAGGGCTCGTCGGAACTGAGCTACTGCAGCGGTTGCAGCTGCCGATGCAAGGTATGCCGTGGACGAGGGAGCGCCTCGACATCACTTCGGCGGAGCACGTGCAGGAGACGATACTCAAACATCGTCCAGACGTGGTCATAAACGCCACAGCTGTTTGGAAGGACAGTGATCACGGGAATCTGCTGTGGCAGGTCAATGCCGACGGCGCCGCCAACGTGGCTCGGGCCTGCGCCATGGCCGGCGTGCCGCTTCTGCACCTGTCAGACGCACGAATATACGGGGGCTGCCACAGACGGGTCGCCTATCAGGAGGACGATACACCGCGGGCGACGTGTCACTACTCGCAGTCCAAGTTGGCTGCCGAACATGCCGTACTGCGGGCCGCCGACGCCGCCAAGGCCGATGCCTGGCGGAGCGGATTTCGTTTCTGGATCGTAAGAACTGCGCCGCTGTTCTCGCTGGAGTTCACTACGCCGCTGGCGACAACCGCCAAGCGCATTGCAATGCAAAAGCAGGTCGCCGGCTGTTTGGAGGTTTGCTGGCAGCCGACGGCCGTGTCACAGCTGGTGGAGCATTTGCTGTGGTTGCTCGTCAACCGCAAAAACGTTCCATCAGGCATCTACCATATCGCATCGAGCGAGGCGGCTTCCGAGTTCCGCCTGTACGAGCGCATGGCCTCCATACTCGGCGCTCATCGACCGATCCAGGCGATCAGTTACGTCGACAAGTGCCGTATTCGCGGCGCTGCCGTCGGCGGACTGCCGTGCTGGTATCCCTTGGACTGTTCTCGCTGGCAGAGATTGTGCCCGCTGCCTCTGCCTAGCTGGAGCTTGCTGTTGGGTCAGATGCTTCGGAATCTATCGGTGCTGGTCGAATAACGGTAGCGAAAAAACGCCGCCGGAGTATAAAATGAGCGGCAAGGAACCACGGCGTCAGTTATGGGCTTAGCAGCGCACAGGGAGTGTGGCACTCGTGCCGGGTCGGCTGGCGCAAGCCTGTATAGTCGGCCACTTAACTGTTTCGGGTTCCTGTTTTTGGGCAGGGATGCCTATTCGCGGCAGTAGGCGCTCCGTTCGCATCCGGACGCCTACTGCCGTTTTCAACTGCAGCAAAACCGGTGCCAACAGGGATGACGCTCGCTCTATTGCGGAAGAAGGCCATCGACCAGGCTTGGTATGAGCTAGGTCGCGCCAAGCTGGCAGGGGACGCCGAACTGACGCACAGTCTGGCCGGTCGACTCTACCTATCGGCTTCGGGCTGGTTGATGCTCTCCGTTCCGAATGCGCTGGCAAGAGGTGCGCTGGCAGCCTTGGACGAGGCCGGCGCCGAGCTGCCGTTGCATTCTGACGGCACATTCAATGCGCATATCAGCGTGATGCGTCCCGAGGAGATCGAGCAAATCGGCGGTCCCGACAAGATCTCGGAGCGCGGCAAGGCATTTCACTATACGCTGGGACCGGTGAAGACCGTCGTTCCAAAGACTTGGGACGGTGTCAGCCGCGTCTGGTACATCACCGTGTATTCGCCGGAGCTCAGAGAACTCAGACGCAGTTACGGACTTTCAGCGCAGCCTAATTCCGACTGGGACTTCCACGTAACGATCGGCCGACGTCGTACCGGGGTGCTGCATGAGAATTCCGTCAGCAAAGTCGCTGACGCCGTTCCGGGAGGGCTGGCAGACGAGGTCCCGCGCAGTGAGTTCGATCCGAAATCGCTAGAGGCAGGCAAGAAAGTCGAGATGGAGCACACGGACGATCCGGAGATCGCCAAGGAAATTGCTACCGACCATTTGCACGAGTTTCCCAGATACTACTCAGCCTTGTCCGAGATGGAGAAGAATCTGGAAACGAAGAAGGAAAAGAAGGCTTTTGACGAGAGCTACTTAGCCAAGCAAGAAGCCCGCCGTGATCCTGTGCCGGATGAGATTCGCAAGCTGCAGCTTTCAGGCAAACTCACACCGCTCGGCTCTGGCTACGGTGAGTGCTACTGGGATCCCGACAGCAAGCGCGTGCATCTGGTGTCGTGGGACGGCGATGAGTCCGAGGACGTGGTAGCCTGGAAAAAAGCGCTGGAGAACATCGAAGGCGTCGAGGAGGTCACGTGCGACGCAGAGTATTGCCCGCCGCAGATGAGGGATAAGCAGAGGATCCCGGAGCCTGGCCGCGGAGTCTACTCGGATGTTGACTTGACTAAGGAGGCCGAGAATCTGTTGATCACCTTGCGTCGCATCAAGGAGTTCAGCGATCAGAAGAAGTACAAGGCCAAGGAGCGGATGCTTCGCCGGCTGATGCTGGCCAATCCCCAGGACTGGCTGGTCGACCAGCCCGCGCCGTATCATCCCGGAGTAACCCACGTCCCCTCGGGCTTCCGCTATCACACCACACGCAGAGGCATACCTCCGGAGGTTCCGGTAAAAAAGGGGCAGTCTCCGCTACAGTCGCTACCGCAAGCGGCCGCGACGCCGCTGTCTCGCGGTCCCGCGACGGATGTGTCCGGTAAGCCGCTGCCCGCGTGGCAACAAGCTCTGGTTATGCCGGCCCGGCTGGGTATGCAAGCTGTGTCCTGGTTACGGCCGAAACCACCGGCTGTACAGCCGCAGACTTCCCAGAAGCCGCAGCCGGCGCTAAAGAGGGCTGACCACGCTCCCTCCTCCATGGCGGAGACCTCGCTCTGGACGACGCCCATCCAGATCGACCCGGCTCAGGGCGTGCTGGGCAATGTGCGCAGTCACCTGGAGCGGCTGCGGGATAACTTTCGCTCGCAGATCGCCAATCGCCACTACCAGAGTAACTTACAGACCGCTGTCGATCCGTCATACGGTTGGCGGCGGGCACACCAGATAGCACAAGGGATCGATCCATTCGTCGATAATCCGCTCGATCGAGCCTTGTCACAGCTGGTGTAATATGTCGCTGCTGCTCATTTGCCGTCTGCTGCCTCCGCTGGCCGTCAAGTTGGCGCAAAAGCACGGCGACGGACTGCGCGAGCTGGGCCGGCAAGCGGTGGACGACCGCGGCGTCTGGAACCCGGGCGTGTATCTGCAGCTGGACAAAGGGAAGATGTTCGGCGCAATACCGAGTCAACCACGACCGCTGGTCTCCATGCTGGCAGGCGGCCTGGCCGGCGCAGGACTGGGGTACGGCATCGGTGCCCTGGGAGAGGGACTGCTGCCGGCTACTTGGAACCGCAAGAAATTGCGGCGAACGCTGGGCATTGCCGGCGGACTGGCCGGTATTTCTCCCGGGCTGGCCTGGGGGCTGGCAAACCTGCTGGCCAAGCGGAAATTCAACGATCCCCATTTTGCGGAGGGCCCACGGCCGTTTTCGCATCAGCCGTGGATGGATTATCCGCTGGAAAAAGCGCCTCCGCTGGAAGATGGCACGCAACAAGCCGAGCTGGTGGACAAGCTCTTTAAGTCCGCGGCCGAGTCAGCGCTAGCCGACATGACAGGCTTGTCGGCAGCACCGGTTATCGATGTCAACCAATGGAACCAGATGATCTGGCAGGATCCGCGGGTGGCAATCCCGCTGACGCCGCTACAGCAGGTGGCCGCGTCGGGATTGGTGACCGGAGCGTCGCACATGCCGGGTAAGGTGAATACCAAGCTGGTGACTCCTTGGGATATCGCGCGCATGGCTGCCGGTATGGGCTCCGGCTACGCCTCGGGAATGCTGGTTGGCAAAGCGCTGGGCACCCTGGTAGGCTTACCTGAGCAAGCTCAGGAGAAGCTCAAGACTACCGGCACCTACGCAGGGTTGATCGCGAACCTGGTGCCTCTGGTATTCGGAGGTTGATTCACACATGTCCGCTGTCTCTCGTGTCCCTGTCATAGCCCGTGTTCGTACCTCTCGCGGCATTTGCCGTTTTTGGGCAGAGCGCGGTTTGGTGTGCTTCGAGAAAAGTGACGGCTCTTACGGTCAGATGTCGATCTCGACTGCCGAAGAGCGACTGGCCGGCTTCCGTGCGATGCTGCGCGGCAGCGGCATGCTGGAGCTAGGAGTGGCCGATAGTCGCGTCGAAAAGAAACGGATGATCAAAGCGGTCAATGATCTGCACGACGTGATTCAGCTGGCCAGGGAGCAGGGACACTTCGAGGACCCGACGGCGCTGCGCGACTATGCCCTGCGAGCGCCGAAGACGCTTAGCATGCACCAGGCGGAACGAGACAAGCCGCGGCCCCGGAAACTCATCATTCCAGGAGTGAATGACTGATGCCGAATTCCTCAGCTAGAGACGATCTCCGCTACGGCTTTCTGCTGGAGTGCTCTCGCAGCGGTTTGTCTGCCGACGAGATCTGCGAGTTTGCGGAAAAGGTGGCTGCCGAGAAGGCCAGCGTGGGTCCACTGCTGGCATCCTTGTTGTCGGCAGCTACGTCTGGCGTCAGCAGCGTGGCCGGCACTGCCCTACCGATCGCTGGAGCGGCTATGCTGGCAGCTCCGCCAGCTGCTGGTTATCTGGCTGGTCGCACGTTGGCGGATTTGGAAGAGCGGGAGGCGTTTGATCCGGAAGACATTCGCACGCAGGAGCTGATCGACGAGTATCGCCGTCAGAGACAACAGCTGATCGGCAAGCGGCGGTCGTTTCGCGCGAAGCTATAGGCAAGGACAGCTATGCCGGTCGCAACATCCCCGGTGCAGTGTTTTCTGCTACTGCCCACGACCGACGTGATGGTATTTCTGCGGAGGTACCGCGGCAGCGAACACGGCCAGTGCAAGGCCAGCGGGTACGGCTACCACAATACGCAGGCGGAGTTGGGCGTATTTCCGGGTAAATTCGCGGCCAGCGATCGCGAGGTCCCGCTCCTAGAGCCATTCTCTGATAAGGTATCTCGCGAGGATCCCCGCTGGCCTCGTAAATGTGCCTGCGGCTTCGAATTCAGCGACCAGGACTACTGGCAGCATTTTCAGCTCTTGCTTTATGTACGACAAGACACCGGAGAGCGAATAACGTGGCGAGATGCTCCGCCGGGAGCTATGTACTACGCCGATTGGCTGCTCACTCCGGGGAGCAGCCGCAACCGCGGTCCGGACGGGCACGCACTCGTGGTGAAATGTCCGGATGGTCACGAGTGGCATGTTGACGGTCGGGCCAGCAACTGCACGAGGCCGGACGATGACGAACATCGCTGCTGGGTGCGACACGGCGTGCCACCGCGGGTGACTGTGGATAAGTCGGGCAACACCTGCGAAGCCGGTGCTGGCAGCATCCTGACACCATACTGGCACGGGTATCTGCGGGACGGGCAGCTCGTGGTTTGACCGTCGCCGCCGGGCGGCAGCATCGGGTATAGTGGCGGACATGTTCCTGCAGTTCAAACATCAGCGAGAGCATAACGGGAAGCCCCTGCACTGGGGCCGCGTCAGCGACGATCTGGCGCCTTATCTGGGTACGCCTCCGCTCATGAACCCCCAGGAGCTGGAGGCCAAGAGCGAGCGG